>JACCEA010483913.1_pt1 | contig 40894 bp, 38 predicted proteins | sample 7449851 | NCBI WGS metagenome assembly JACCEA01 (sample SAMN15323453, study PRJNA562643) | freshwater metagenome | isolation source: river surface water | place: USA:Blue River Watershed | collected 2017-08-18 | reverse complement strand
GGCGAGTCATGTATTAAGCAGTTCATTGTCAGAAAATTCTGCACAACGAGGTATTGAGGTATTTATTGTCAATCAGCATGGTGAAATTCTATATCCCTTTAAAAGCATTGGACAAGTTCAGCCTCCTGCATTTCAGGCAAATCGTGGACATCATTTTTTGCATAATTGGAATGAAAAACAACAGTATTTAACTACAGATGTCCCTGTGCTTTCGCAAACTAAGAGCAATTTAGGTTGGCACGTGATTATTCGTCAGCCTATTTCGATTGCTTTAGCAGAAGTGAAATCACTGCAACATAAAATATTAGCTCTGGGCTTTATTTTGTCATTATTGCTGTTGCTACTTACTTATAAATTGGCGAATAAGTTTAGCCGTCCGATTGAATTATTAGCAGATTCAGCGCATGCCGTGGAAAAAGGGCAAGAAGATATTCAATTTGAAGCTCAAACCAGTATTCGTGAGATTCGGGGCTTATCTCAGTCGTTGCAAAGCATGACCGACACCTTGCTTACTCAAAAGCATCAACTTCAAGATGCCAATGCCACACTTGAGCAAAAAGTTGCAGAACGTACGCACGAACTACAAGTTGCCAATGTCGAGTTAGCTCATATTGCGCGTTATGACGCACTTACGGGCTTACATAATCGCCGTGCTTTCAATGATTATTTATCCTATCTATTTACTCAAATGTCACGTACACAACAGACTTATGCAGTGCTATTAATGGATATCGATTTCTTTAAAAAGGTGAATGACACCTTTGGACATGAAATAGGCGATCAGGTATTGCAAAGTGTTGCAGAAATTCTTCCAACTGCTTTACGGATTACTGATTTCGTCGCACGTTTGGGTGGGGAAGAGTTTATTGCTTTGTTGCCTGTCACGTCATTGGACGGGGCTGCGGTATTGGCAGAGAAAATCCGATCTACGATTGAACAAGAACAAATTATTGTAAATCACGCCATCAGTTTAAGTATTGGTGTAAGTGTAGTCCAGTTAGATGATACTGATATGAATGATGCGATTCGTCGTGCAGATAAAAATTTGTATATGGCGAAGCAGCAAGGACGTAATCGAGTGATTTCTTGATTGCTATAGTGGATTCAAAGTTCATGTAAATAGCTTTGGCAAAGCACTACTTTTAATATTTGATAATTGCTAGGGTTTTTAAAATTTTTAGGTGAATGAGCATGTCCTTTGATCTCAAAGTTAGTTTACAACAAAGGGCTGAGCCGTCTGCGCAGCAGAAAAAGCTGAATCGCCTGATTGATAAAATTGAACAGCAAAAAATTAGCCTTGCCACATGGCAAAATGCCCAAGCTGAAATTCAGCAACATACACGGCAAAAACTTTTACCCGTGTATAGCGAACTCCATGAAATATTATTTCAGCAATTAGAGCAACTTTGGAATATGTTACACAGCCATCAGTTTTCCAAAGCTAATCTACAGCAACTGGATGAAAAAATTGCTCAGCTTGCACAGTTGTTAAAGCGTTCCAAAATGTTGAATGATGAACAGTTAACTCTGGTCAAGCAGATTGATACTTTTTATCAGCAACATGTCCAGCAATCGACTAAAAAGAATAAAAAAGTACAGTCAGCCAAGTTTGAACAGGATGAAAGTCCTGAGCAGGATGTAGAATTAGAACAAGATGACTTTGAACAATATGCTGTCGAACAACAGCAAGCACGGGAACAAGCCAAGCAACTGAGACAACAACAAAAACGTGAACAAGCCGAGCAGATGGCAGCGCAGTCGTTGAAAACCGTATATTTAAAGATTGCTGCGATGATTCACCCCGACCGTGAGCAAGACGAAAGCAAAAAAGCTGAAAAAACTGAGTTATTTCAACAGGCGAGTCAGGCTTATGAACAGCAGGATTTGTTTTATTTGCTCAAACTCCAATTACAACTTGAACAGAATAAAGCTGTAGGGGCGAAAGAGTTATCAGCAGAGCAGGTGAAGTTTTATAAACTGGCGTTGGATGCGCAAAGTCAGCAGCTTGAAAGTCAAATTGAGGAGATTTTGGGTTCTTTTCAGTTAGCGAAGAAAGTCAAAGCAGAGCATCTGCATATCAGTGATGTGTATAAAGCCATAGATGCCGATTGTGCTGAGTTAAAGCAGCAGTTGAAGTGGGAAAAGGAACGTTTAAAGCATATGAAAAAGGTGAGTGGGGTTGAGATGTTGTTAGGGCATGGGGCTTTGTAAGCTTTTAAAAGCACCTCTCCCTAGCCCTCTCCTGAAAGGAGAGGGAACGATGTGTATCTAATAATTATTAAATTCACAAAGGATGCTCCCTCTCCCTATGGGAGAGGGTTGGGGTGAGGGTAGTCAAAATGGAAAATAAAAAATGAAACTAGATCCGAAATTATTAGAATTCGCCAAAACCATGAGAAGCAATGTTACTGATGCAGAAAACCTGATGTGGCAACTACTTCGAGCAAAACGATTTATGAATCTGAAATTCCGCCGTATATCGTGGATTTTTATTGTCATGAAATTGGTTTGTACTTAATTTGGATAATAAAATTTAATTTTGATTAAAGATTGTCTTGAAAATTCAAATAATTTCCCAATTTAATGTGTTTAATATAAATAAATGGGGGACAAATAAATTGAAACGTATAAATTTGGATCAGTTAAATCAAGTAATAGTTCAGCCGTTGAGAGAAGCTTTAATAAGGAATGAACATATTGCAGTATTTGATAATTATGAAGAGTGGGGGAATGTAAAGGCCGCAGCTATTCAATTGAAAGATCCAGATCTAGAGGATGAGAGAACCTTAGATGCTCTAGATGATAATTTATATACAATACTCGATCAGGGGCAAACTCCTTGTAATTCAAATTTTTTAGCTTTAGCTTATGGATACACCTATCTTTTTCAAAGAATAAATGCAATAGAAAATGCTTTCAAAGCATTGAACTATGGCACGGATAAAACTAGAGAAACTGGATTATTTGTCGATATTGGTTGTGGTATAGGGGCATTACTCGTTGCATTGAGAAATTTACATGAAAACGAAGATTTTATATTAAATTATCGAGGTTATGACATAGTTGAAGAGGTATGATCAATTAACCAAAATTTACTGAATGAAGTATATCCCAATAATAATGTGACAATAAATGGAAACCAAATTGAAAGTTTTGGTAATCAAGATCGGGGGGATATTAAGCATGTTATTATGGTTTTTAGCTATCTATTCAGCCAAAACGGAATTGAGGGTTCATTTAATGAGTTTGAGGCTAAAATAGATGAATTATTTAATGAGTTTAATTTATCTAGATTTTACTTAGTACAAATAAATATCCGGCCGGGTTACTACACCGAATATCAGAATTTTCTCAATCAACTGGTAGATAGTAAAAAATATACAATTGAAGTAATGACCAATACTTGTGTTAACGTCAATAATAATAGATTGAGTCGTTTGTCAAGAGAGATAGATAGTATGTCTTCGGTTGGGGATTCAAATGTACATTGCTGTGTAAGGGAAATCAAACGTGTATGATTTATTTGGTGAACCAAAAAAAACACCTAATGAAATAGGAGAAGATATTTTTTGTGAAAAAGAAAATGGTCTTATATATATACCTGATTTTATTTCTGTCGAAGAATCACTCAAATTAATTGATTATATTGAAAATCAACCATGGTCATTAGAGTTAAACCGTAGAGTTCAACATTATGGTTATCGTTATGACTACAAGACTCGAAACTTAGCCGTTGCAAGTGGCGTGTTAGAAATTAAACAACCTTTTATAGGGCTTTTAGACACATTAACTTATGAATTAAATGAGTTAGGTTTAAAAAGTAGACCTAACCAAATCATTGTAAACGAATATGAAATTGGTCAAGGTATAACTTGGCATATAGATTCAGAAAAAAGCTTTGATGATAATATTTTCATAATTTCATTATTATCAGATTGTTTGATGAAATTAGAACATAAAAAAACTAAAGAGCAATTGGATGTTTACTTGAAAGAAAATAGCCTCTTATGTCTTACAAAAGAAAGTCGCTATGACTGGAAACATACAATCCCAAGTACGAAAAGCTTTATATTTAATGGAAAAAAAAGTTTTCGTGCTCGTAGATTATCTTTGACTTGTAGATATATAAAAAATCCCCTCAATTGAGGGGATTTTTTGAATCAAACCACTACATTAAAGTGCAGCAATCTGCTCCATATTCGCTTTAATCTTCGCTAACTGGTCAGCAAACTCAGCCAATTTCGCTTTTTCACCTTCAACAACCGCTGCTGGTGCTTTCGCTACGAAACCTTCATTTGCAAGTTTAGTTGCAATCTGGTCATGCTGCTTTTGTACTTTGTCTAAGTCTTTTTGTAGGCGACCCAATTCCGCTTTCGGGTCAATTAAACCTTTCATTGGAACAAATACGGACACATGACCAACGACAGATGAAGACGACAATGGTGGTTGCTCAGCATCAGCCAAGAACGTAATGCTTTCTACTTTTGCTAAAGCTTTAAACAAGGCTTCGATACGTGTGATCTGTGCTTTTTCAGCTTCAGTCGTATTTTGAAGTAGAACTGGTAATAAACGTGCATTACCTAAGCCCATTTCACCACGGATGTTACGTACTGCACCAATTAAACCTTGTAACCATTGCATGTCCGCTTCAGCTTGCTCATTAATTTTCTCTTGAGCAGGCACAGGATATGCCGCAGTCATAATGGTTTTGCCTTCAATACCGAGCATTGGCGCAAGGGTTTGCCAAATTTCTTCAGTCAAGTACGGCATAATTGGGTGAGCTAAACGTAAAGATGCTTCCATCACAGCCAATAACACACGACGAACTTCAGCTTTACGCTCTTCAGACACTTCAGCATCGTTCAGTACTGGCTTGGTCAACTCTACATACCAGTCGCAGTATTCATTCCAAATAAAGTCGTAGATCGCTTGTGCAGCTAAATCTAAACGATAGGTTGCAAAGGCTTGTTGAACCGCAGCTTCAGCTTTTTGTAGACGGCTGATAATCCATTGCTCAGGCAATTCCCAAAGATCAGGGCGAGCAGTTTGACCAACGGTTTGACCTTCAACATTCATTAATACGAAACGGGTAGCGTTCCAAATCTTGTTACAGAAGTTACGGTAACCTTCAACACGCTTCATATCGAATTTGATGTCGCGACCCGTGTTCGCGAGTGCACAGAATGTGAAACGAACGGCGTCTGTACCGTAAGCCTGAATGCCTTCTGGGAATTCTTTACGGGTTGATTTTTCAATCTTCGCTGCTTGTTTCGGGTTCATCAAACCCGTCGTACGTTTTTGTACTAAAGTTTCAAGATCTACACCATCAATCAAGTCGAGTGGGTCAAGTACGTTACCTTTCGACTTAGACATCTTCTGACCTTCGCCATCACGAACTAAACCATGTACATAGACAGTTTTGAACGGAACTTGTGACGTACCATCTTCATTTTTCATGAAGTGCATGGTCATCATGATCATGCGCGCAACCCAGAAGAAGATAATGTCAAAACCAGTCACTAACACATCAGTCGGGTGGAAGGTATTGAGGAAATAGTTTTCAGCATCTTTTGCTTTGTCACCAGTCCAACCTAAAGTTGAGAATGTCCAAAGCGCAGAAGAGAACCATGTATCTAATACATCTTCATCTTGACTCAATGCAACATCAGCAGGGATGTTGTTATTGGCACGAACTTCTGCTTCGTCACGACCAACGAATACATTACCTTCAGCATCGTACCAAGCGGGAATACGATGACCCCACCAAAGCTGACGAGAGATACACCAGTCTTGAATGTTGTTCATCCATGCCATGTACATGTTGCTGTACTGCTCTGGTACGAACTTGATGCGACCATCTTTTACCGCTTCAATCGCAGGCTCAGCCAATGGAGCAATTTTCACATACCATTGGTCGGTCAATAATGGCTCAACGATCACGCCTGAACGGTCACCGCGTGGTGGCTTCAAGGTATACGGTTGAATTTGGTCTAACCAGCCTTCAGCTTCAGCTTGTTCAATCAATTTCTTACGTGCCGCAAAACGCTCTAAACCAATATAGTCAGCAGGGGCTGCGATGGTTTTAGAAATTTGCTCGCCCGCTTTCGCGATGTATTCAAACTCAGCCAATACTTCTGCATTTTTGTTGAAGATGTTGATAATCGGCAATTCACAGCGTTTGCCCACTTCATAGTCATTGAAGTCATGCGCAGGGGTGATTTTTACACAGCCTGTCCCGAATTCTTTGTCGACATATTCATCTTTAACGATAGGAACGGCACGACCTGTAATCGGCAGAATGATGTTCTGACCCACAAGGTGTGTATAACGCTCATCATCAAGCGCCACTGCAACCGCAGTATCACCCAATAATGTTTCAGGACGCGTGGTTGCGACAACGATGTGATCTTTACCATCGTGCGTGCGTAGGTTTTTATCTTCAAAGAAATATTTGAAATGCCACAGTGAACCTGCTTCTTCTTTATCTGACTCAACTTCAAGGTCAGAGAGCGCAGTTTGTAGTTTTGGATCCCAGTTTACGAGGCGTTTACCGCGATAGATCAAGCCATCTTCATGAAGTTTTACGAAAACTTCTTTGACTGCATTGGATAAACCTTCATCCATGGTGAAGCGTTCACGTGACCAGTCAACAGAAGAGCCTAAACGGCGAATTTGACGAGTAATCGTACCACCAGATTGTTCTTTCCATTCCCAAATCTTTTCAATGAACTTTTCACGACCTAAGTCATGACGGCTGATGTTTTGTGCGCCAAGCTGACGTTCTACGACCATTTGTGTTGCAATACCTGCATGGTCAGTACCTGGTTGCCACAAGGTATTTTTACCTGACATACGGTTGTAGCGGGTCAAGGCATCCATGATGGCATTGTTAAAACCATGACCCATGTGCAAGCTGCCCGTGACGTTTGGTGGTGGAATCATGATACAGAATGATTCACCTTGACCTGAGGGTTTGAAATAACCTTGTTGTTCCCAGATTTGATACCATTTCTTTTCGATCTCAGTTGGATCGTAAGTAGTTGCAATATTTTGAGCAGATTGAGCGTCAGTCATAGTACAGAAGATTAAAATTGAATAAAAAATTAGATCTATTGTAGCAAAAAAATGATGAATATTTTCATCAAAAAAAGTCGATGAAAACAGTTGGTTTTTTTCTTGAAAAAGTTAGATTTATGTGTGTTACATCACACAATTAAAAAATGTTTAAGCATAAAACAACGATATCAAAATATTAAAACTTAAAAAAGGACGGTTACGATGAGTTATTCAATTCTATTAAAAATTAATGAAGCAACACACGGTCAACCATTTTTGGCATTTATGCATGTTGATCGTGAATAGAATGTGGTAAATTCAGCATTTGAAAAGCCAAAAATGAAAGAAAAACAGAATCTAAGGATGAATAAGGGCTTATTGAATAAGCCCTTATTTTATGGAATCTAGAGTAGGGTGATTAGAATGAACACTGCCGTTTTTTTAAATATTCATGCCGATACATACGCGCGATTTGCTCACATCCGTACGCAGCTCTTACAGGGTAGTAAAGAAAGCCAAGCAAATGCATTGGGGGCAGTTTTATCTGAAATTGCATGTGAAGTGATAGAACAAGTTTTTATGGTGCTATTGCAAGACAATCAACATCATTCACTCACAGGTGAATCTGAAAAAGTGATTCAGCAGATTTTAGAAGCAATCCGAAAATATATGCCATGGTCAGTGTCATTCTTTGGGAATGATCGTCTAGTTCCATTGATTGAACATTTATCTAAAACAATTCGAGTTGAAGATGAGTCGGTATATATGACTTATCCGATTGAGCAACAGTTGACTCAACAGGTTAAAGCTTCGAGTCAAAAATTAGCTGAAGGGGAAAGTCGGGAAATTGCCAATTCACTGAAGTTACTGACAGAAGTGATTGATGTAGGTGTCACTCATTTAATTCGTGAGCCGAAAAAGAGCCTAAAATTTAATTTTGTAGTCGATAAAACCTTAAATGGCGTCATTAATATGACCACACATTTAGGGTATAAGCGTTTAGAAAAATTAGGTACTCAACTTGATCAACAAGCTGCGGCAACTTATGTAGATCACTTTCTTAAATTTATGCGTCACCCTGCATAAATAAAGGAGATATATGACATGGCGAAACTTAAAAGTCTTGAAAATAAAGTCGTATGGATTACAGGTGCATCTTCGGGCTTAGGTAAAGCTTTGGCACGAGAGTGCGCTTTACAAGGTGCTCAAGTTGTACTGACTTCACGTCGTTATGATGAGTTGGAATCGGTTCGAGTGGGTTTACTTAAGCCTGAACAGCATCTTTCAATCGCTGCTGATATTACCGATGAAGCTCAAGTCCGCCATGCACATGAACAAGTTCTCGCAACCAAAGGACGTATTGATTGGCTGATTAATAATGCAGGCTTGAGTCAGCGTGCGTTGATTGAAGAAACGAGTATGCACACTGAACGTGCCATCATGGAAGTGGATTATTTCTCCCAAGTGTTCTTTACCAAAACCGTATTACCCACTTTGCGCAAACAAAAATCAGGTCGGGTGGTATTTATTTCGAGTGTGGCGGGTCTTTTAGGAACCCAATATCGCGCGACTTATTCTGCGGCTAAGGCTGCAATTCACATGTGGGCCAATAGTTTACGTGCGGAAGTCGCCAAAGAGGGAATAGCAGTTTCAGTGGTTTTTCCTGGTTTTGTTAAAACCAATGTTTCATTTAATGCTTTAAATGGTGAGGGCAAACCACAAGGGCATCAAGATGAAGCCATTGAAAATGGTTTGGATGCCGATGTATTCGCCCAGCGTGTGGTTGAGGCTTTGATGGCAGGTGAGGAATATGTGGTTGTCGGTGGGAAGAAAGAGCAACTGGGTGTATTGGTGTCCCGTTTGTCGCCAAGCCTGTTGTATAAAATGATTCGTAAAACCAAAGTGAAGTAAAAGGAGTTTTTGCTCCCTTTTACTCATTTAAAATAGCCGTGCCATAAGCAAATACTTCAACCATACCACCTTGCATACCTAATTCTGTGGTGCTGAGACGAACTCCCATAATATGATTTGCGCCTATTCGATCTGCTTCTTGCTTGAGGCGGAGCATGGCTTCACGCCGTGCACGTTCAACCACACTTTCATAACTGGTCAGGCGACCGCCGAAAAAGTTTTGAATATTGGCAAGTACGTATTTAAAGTAATCATGTGAGATGACAACATTGCTACTCACCAATTGCCCCTTTGCTGATGTTTCAACAAATCGATTGGTATCAATTCGAATATGGGCAAATTGTTTTTCTTTTTCATCTAGTTCACGTAAATGTTTTTGTTCGATATGACGACCAAATCCCCATCCGACTGAAAACAGAATCAAGAAAAGAATAACCTGAAAAATTAATCCACTCATAGACATGCCTAAGCGCTAAATGGATCAGGAAGTTTTGGTGTGATCGGCTGGACGACGACAGCTGTTCCATAGACAAAGAGTTCAGATGCACCTTGAGCGATATTTGAGGTCGAGAAGCGGATTCCGACAACAGCATTCGCACCTAAACTTCGCGCTTTATCAATCATACGTTGAGTTGCTTCTTGACGAGATTCTTCAAGTAATTCTGTATAACCTGTCAGTTCACCACCCACGATGTTTTTCAAACCAGCCATTAGGTCACGACCAACGTGTTTACTACGAACGGTGCTGCCATAAACAACATCTAACTGACGTAAAATAGTGTGCCCAGGCATAGATTCTAAACTGCTTAATAACATAGTATTTGTCTAAATCATTGATATGCTATCTTTGAAGATAAGAAAAATTTGCATGTGTTGCAATAAAAAAGCTCACCGAAGTGAGCTTTTAAACCGAAAATAATCAAAATTATTGAGCGGCGTGAATTTGTGCGCTAGATGGTTGTGGATTTACAGTTTCACTTGTATTGGCTTTTAAACCACCACCAAGTGTTTTATAGAGTTCCACTTGGCTATTTAAGTTCGCTTGTTGTAACAACAATAAACCTTGCTCAGCCGAATATGCTGAACGTTGCGCATCTAATACAGTTAAGTAACTATCAATACCTGCACGGAAGCGAGCATTAGAAAGTTTATAAGTCGTATTTGTTGCTTCAACTAAACGACGTTGAGCTGTTAAACGATCACCAATATTGGCACGCGTTGCAAGCGCATCATTCACTTCACGGAAAGCCGACTGTACTGACTTTTCATAGTTAGCAAGTGCAATTTTTTGATCCGTTTCAGAAATCTTCACATTCGCTTTGCGTGTACCCCAATCGAAGATTGGCATGTTAATACTTGGTCCAATAGACCATAACGCATTTCCAGACTTGAATAAATCACTCAAGTCAGTTGATGCATAACCTGCCGAACCAGTCAAACTAATGGTTGGGAATAATTGTGCTTTTGCTGCACCAATATTTGCACCAGCAGCACTCAGTTGATATTCGGCAGCTTTCACGTCTGGACGGTTATTTAACAAATCACTTGGTAAGCCTGCACTTAACGCATTTTGCTGGGTAATGCGAGTTACTTGTTGTTGAGGCAGCAAGTTCTGAGGAACAGGCTGACCAACAAGCAAGTTTAACAAGTTCTGCGCTTGAGCAATTTGTGTTTTGTAGTTAGCAACGTCATTACGTGCAGTTTCAACTGAAATTTGCGCTTGACGCACAGGAATTTCACTATCAATTCCGACATCGAAACGCTTTTTGTTTAAGTTAAATGACTCTTGCTGTGCTTTGAGGGTTTGCTCTGCAAGTTTGAGTTGTGCACTAGCAAATGAATAATTCAACCAAGCTTGAGTGACTTGGCTGATTAAACTGATTTGCGTTGCATCACGTGAACTTTGAGTTGCTAGATAACTGTCTAATGCAGCATCTTTTAAGCTGCGTACGCGCCCCCAGAAATCAAGCTCATAAGAGGTGAGACCTAAACCAACTTGATAAGTTGAATAAGGATTATTCGGATCACGAGAAGGGCTGACTTGGCGCACAGCACTACCGCTTGCTCCGATTGTTGGCAATTGATTGTTTTCTGAGATTTGATATTGCTGTTGAGCTTTTTGGATATTCAATGCAGCAGTACGTAAATCGCGGTTATTAGCAAGAGCCAAATCAATGACCTGTAATAAACGTTGGTCAGCAAAAAAGTCTTTATAACCTTGTTCAGCAATTGATTTTCCAGAAGCATCACCATAAGACGCGTAGCTTTCAGGAGTATTTGTGCTCACAACAGGCTCTGGCCCACGCATGCTTTGGCAGGCAGCCAAAGACAGCGTGAGTGCAGAGATTGCAATGCCACGACTGGAAATAGACCAAACAGTTTGCATCACGATCAATGCTCCTGAGTATTTAAAGTTTTAGGTTTGTACTTAAAGATACTACGAATCCACACGAAGAATACAGGGATGAAGAAGATACCTAAAAGTGTTGAAGAAATTACACCACCAAGTACACCATAACCGACTGAGTGCTGACTACCAGCACCAGCACCGCTTGCTAAGGCTAATGGTAAAACACCAAAACCAAAAGCAAGTGTAGTCATGATAATTGGACGTAAACGCATTTTTGCAGCATGTAAGGTTGCATCAAATAGATCTTCACCTTGCTCCTGCAATTCTTTAGCAAATTCTACAATTAAAATTGCATTTTTGGCAGAAAGACCTATGACTGCTACGATCGCGACTTGGAAGTAAATATTAAAGGACAGGTTTGGATCGCCTTTAATGACCATACCCAACCATGTCAATGTAAAGGCACCGATAATACCTAAAGGTACAACCAATAATACAGAAATCGGAATTGCCCAACTTTCATATAATGCCGATAGACATAGGAATACAATCAATAACGAAAGAATCAGTAAAGGCAGGGTCTGATTACCAGAATCACGTTCTTCTAAAGATAATCCAGTCCATTCATAGTCGAAGCCTTGTAAGCCCATAGACGGTAACTTACCAATGATTTCTTCCATTGCCAACATCGCATCACCAGAGCTAACACCCGGTGCAGGAGTACCTTGAATGTTGACAGATGATACGCCGTTATAACGTTCTAAACGTGGTGAACCATACGTCCATTCGCCTTTAGCAAATGCTGAGAATGGAACCATTTGACCTTTGTTATTGCGCACATACCATTTGTTGAGGTCTTCTGGCATCATGCGAGTATCCGCTTCACCTTGGACATAAACTTTTTTGACACGACCACGGTCAACGAAATCATTGATATAAGAGCCACCCCAAGCCATGCTCATGGTGCTGTTAATATCACTAATACTGACACCCATTGCACCAGCTTGCGCTTGATCAACAGTGATTTTGTATTGAGGTGTATCTTCTTGACCGTTCGGACGAACACCTGCGAGACGTTTGTCTTGTGATGCCATACCTAAAATTGCATTTCTTGCCGCAATCAGTTTTTCATGGCCTTGACCACTGACATCTTTCAGCTGGATATTAAATCCTGATGATACGCCTAATTCTGGCATAGCAGGCAATTGTAATGGCATGATGTAAGAAGCATCTTTTACAATCATATTCAGTGCCATACCACGCTGAATAATCGCACCAATTTGTGATTCAGGTGTTGTACGTTCGCCCCAGTCTTTCAATTTAATGAAGGCGAGACCCGCATTTTGACCGACTCCAGTGAACGAGAAACCAGAAACGGTAAAGATCGAATCAACATGATCTTTTTCTTTATGCAGGAAGTAATCGGTCATTGTGGTAATAACTTTATCAGTACGTTCTAAGCTAGCGCTTGGCGGCAACTGAACTAAAGTCATAACTACGCCTTGGTCTTCTTCAGGTAAGAAAGAAGATGGCAACACTTTGTATAGACCAACCAAACCAGCAATCACTACGATATAAATGATCCCAGAGAAAATCTTATGATGGGTCATACGATTGACACCACCTTGATATTTTACTGATAGTTTATCGAAGCCACGGTTAAACCAACGGAAGAAGCGTGCAAAAATATTGTTGCTTTCTTGCTTGCTCGGATCATGTTGCTTTAACAAAGTCGCACATAGGGCAGGGGTAAACGTTAGTGCAACGATTAAAGATAAAATCATTGCAGTGACTAAAGTGATTGAGAACTGGCGATAAATAACCCCAGTTGTACCACCAAAAAATGCCATTGGTACGAATACCGCTGTTAATACACTGGTAATACCAATTAAAGCACCAGAAATTTGACTCATTGACTTTTCAGTCGCTGCTACAGGCTCCAAGTGCTCTTCTTGCATCACACGTTCGACGTTTTCTACTACAACGATCGCATCATCGACCAACAGACCAATCGCTAGTACCATTGCGAACATCGTCAGCGTATTGATCGAAAAGCCAAAGATATTAATAACAGCAAATGTTCCCAATACCACCACGGGTACAGCAAGTGTTGGAATAATGGTTGCGCGCCAGTTCTGTAAGAACAGGAACATCACAATAAATACCAATACCACAGCTTCAATCAGTGTATGAACTACACTTTCAATAGATAGCTTAATAAATGGCGTTGTGTCATACGCAAGTTTGTCTTTTAAACCACTTGGGTAGTTATTACGAAGCTCTGATAAACGTTTCTCAACCGCTTTTGCTGTATCAAGCGCATTTGCTCCTGTTGCAAGTTTAATTGCAACACCACCCGCAGGATTACCATTGAATTTAGAATCAAATTGATAGTTATCCGAGCCTAATTCAACACGTGCCACATCGCTCAAACGAACTTGTGCACCATCTGCAGTGTTTTTAAGGAAAATATTTCTAAATTGCTCAGGTGTTTGCAACATACTTTGTGCATTGACAGTCGCATTTAAAATTTGACCCTGAACTGCTGGAGCACCACCTAATTGACCTACTGCAACTTGAGCGTTTTGTGAACGTATAGCCGCAGCAACATCTGAAGGTGTGAGATTAAAGCTGGTCAGTTTCGCTGGATCTAACCAGATACGCATTGCATAAGAACCACCAAATACAGTGACTTCACCGACACCTGCAACACGACTAAGTGGTTCAGAGATGTTTGAGTTTACATAGTCTTTAATATCTGATCCAGTTAAGCTGCCATCTGGCGAGTAAAATGCAACAACTTGCATAAAACTTGCACCAGACTTAGTCACTCGTACCCCTTGACGTTGTACATCTTCAGGTAATAGTGCTGTAGCTGATTGAAGTTTGTTTTGAACTTGAACTTGAGCAATGTCTGGATCAATACCTTGTTCAAAGTTTAAATTGATAGATGCTTGACCATTACCTGCACTGTTTGAAGAAATATAACGTAAGCCATCCAAACCATTCATTTGTTGTTCGATGATTTGGGTAACTGTATTTTCAACTGTTTCAGCAGATGCCCCAGGATAAGTTGCGGAAATCGTTACCGTGGGGGGAGCAATTGTTGGATATTGCGCAACGGGCATTTTTGTCAGCGTGAGGATACCCGCCAACATAATGACCAGCGCAATCACCCATGCAAAAATTGGGCGATGGATAAAAAATTGAGCCATGCAATCTACCCCTTAAGCTTGTGAAGTAGCTTTTTGTTCAGCTTTTGGTGAATTGACTTGCTTTTGTTCGCTTGCCTGAGGAGCGGCATTCTGACCTTGTGGTGCTTTTGCTTGTGGTTGATAAGGCTTAGCAGAAACTTCTTGCCCTTCTTTGACCTTAGCAACGCCATCGACTACAACTTTATCACCAACTTTTAAGCCTTCAGTCACAATCCAATCTTGACCTTTTACGCCGACTGTTGTGATAGGGCGAGTTTCAATTGCACCTTTCGCATTTACGATCAGTGCGATTGCTTGACCTGTTGGTAAACGTGTTACAGCCGCTTGAGGAATCAAGTAAGCATTCGGTAGAACTGCTTGAGAAATTTTTGCAGTTGCATACATACCTGGTAATAACAGATGATTTGGGTTTGGGAATACCGCACGTAAAGTCACTGTACCAGTTTCTGGATTAACGCTAGCGCCAGAGAATGCAAGTTGTCCTTCTAATGGATAATCTGAACCATCTTCAAGTGTAATTTTGACCCGAGTATTGTTGCTATTGTCTAAACTACCTTTGCTGAGTTGCTGACGCAGACGTAATAATTCAGCACTTGACTGATTGATATCAATATAGATTGGGTCAAGTTGTTGAATTGTCACTAATGGATCTGCTTGATTTGCTGTAACTAAAGCACCAGAGGTAACTGATGAACGACTCGATTGTCCTGAAATAGGTGCTCGAACAGTTGAGTAACCTAAATTAATTTCAGCATTTTTAAGCGCTGCATGTGATGCTGCGACATCTGCTTCAGCGAGTTGAACTTGAGCATTGATATCATCATATTCTTGTTTAGAAACAGCATTAGTTCCAACCAATTGACGATAACGACCTTCTTTCACACGCAGCGCATTTAAATTTGCTTGCTGACGCAATAAGGTTGCACGAGCACTATCAGCAGTTGCACGATTTGTATTCGCATCAATTTCATAGAGTGCTTGACCTGCTTGTACATAACTGCCTTCAGCAAATAAACGCTTTAAAATGACGCCGCCTGTTTGTGGACGAACTTCTGAAATTTGATATGCAGACGTTCGACCCGAAAGTTCTACGTTTTGTTCAACGCTTTGTGGTTGTGCAACGATGACACCGACTTCTGGAGGTGGCATTTTTTGTGCAGCAGCGGTTTGCTGTGCATTTTTAGGATCTTTGCTACAACCAACAAGCGCAATGCTTGTTGCTAATGCGCAAGCAGTCAGGGCAGGTGCCCAAAGCTTAGCCGACATCATTATTCCACCTCAATTTAGATTTGTTATCTAAAAACAAATTGTTGCTGAAATTGCTTTGATACAGCCAAAACCAAAGCAATGAAGTCCAAATCAACCCAATTCCCCAACCCGTGAGTACGTCAGTCGGAAAGTGAACCCCTGCGTAAACTCTAGATATCCCCATGAAAATAAACCATAACGTAGATACTAAAATGACACTAATGCGATATTTATGTTGCTGAAGCAATAACATCATTAAACTCGCAAGGGTTGCTGCATAAAGGCTATGGGCACTTGGGAATGATGCGCCATAGCTTTGAACTAAGTGATAAAACTCCAAGGGTCTTGGTCGATCAATACTCCATTTCAGAAGCCAACCAATCCCAATACTTCCACCCACACTTAAAGTGATAAAAATCACATTCTTATAGTTTTTAATCCAAGTTTGATAAAGACACAAAAAAGTGGTTAAAAATAATAAAAATGGCATCCCACCCAACAGAGAAAGTAGAATTGTCACACGGTTAAGCGTCAATGAACGGTGTTCAAAAAAAGCTTGAACACTAAAAAGGTCTAAATTAGATGTGTTTGGAAAAATGAACCCAATCACACCCAATCCTAAAAAAAAGCAACCAATACAAAGCAGTAGGTACGGCATGCGAACCTCATTTTTTGCTTAACCATTGTTCAGGGTTATCGAATGTTTTGAAGTGTACTCGCGAGTACACTTTTGGTCAAGTCTTGAAATTTTATGATAATTTCATTTTCATATTTGTATAAGCTTCATTAAAAAAACATAACAAAATTCGATTAATGTCTCACTTTTTGCTCAGTTTTATTTTGTTCTTCTAACTGTACAGGTTGACTCGGGGGCCAAAAAAAGTCACTTGGCCGGGTTAAGAAATGAGTCATCACTAATTTTGCGAGTGGTTTCCATTGAGCGAAGCGGACGCGTCGGGCACGAAGTGCAACAATAATTGTCAAGGTAAAGCTGACAAATAAGTTAGTCAGGCCGATGAGCATAACCCCTAAAAAAGACACGATGATTAAACCAATATCAGGGCTACCGATGGTCATAAGACCTTGAATAAAATTGGCAGAGGCAAAGGCAATATGTCGAATATCTAAAGGTAAACCAAGGATAAAACCAATGGTTCCCATACTGCCAAGCATGATGCCAAAAAGAAAATTACCGGCCAAAGCCCCAAGATTCGTTTCAATATAATTGGCAAATTTATCTAAACGCTGTTGTCCCATCCAGCGTTTCAAACGATGGTGTTGTTTTAAACGAGGACCAACCTTTCGGTAGATGGCCAAATTATCGAAGTAGCCTGCAAGTAGTCCTGAGAAAAATAAGCATATTCCAGCAATTGTAGCATGGGGTACAGCTAACGAAGTAAATGGATTTAGATCATGTAAGGTTTTGGTCGCTTTTGTTGATGAAAGCAAAGGTTCATGTAGATTGTATTGCCATAAAAAAGTAATTAAAGCTGCTACTGGTATAGCAATCGAAATGTTACCGAGGATTGCAATAAATTGAGTTCGAATAATGTTGATAATCAGAGCAGCCAATTCAGCAATTTGAGCTGTTTTACTGCCTTTTTGGTGTTGTACTGTTGCGGCAAGTGCTGCCGCTGTCATTGCGGGTTGTTTAGTCGCAACGGTAAAGTGTAAGACATGGATCAGCATGAAGCCTAATGCATAATTCATACTATATAAAAAAGCATGTGTAAAAGGTGCGAGCACTAAACGAGCAGTTAAAATCTTTAAAGTGGCCATCGTTGCGATAATTGCACCAGCACCTGCTGCTGCTTTATACATACCCCAAAAGCCAGCTTTATCAGTGCTTACATAATGTTCACCTGTTTTACTCGCATTTTCAGTGACCTGTAATGCAACCAGTTCGCTGGTTGAACTGAGTAAATGACGAACACTTTTTTCATCATAATGTGCCTTGGTGAAGTCAGTAAGTAATTCACCTAATGCAAGATAGCGTATCTCATTTTTACTTGCCAATAAGCTTAATAAAAGTTCAATACGATCAATTGCTTGCTCAAGTAGAGACAATAAATAGGTTAAGCTAACACTCACACCAATACGTTTAGTTGCACGGCGAATTTTGAGTACGACTTCACGGCATTGATCTAGCATCACGAATGCCTGAGAAGCATCAGGTGGTGGCATTACAACAACTGCATCTTGATCATCAATTTGTTTTTTATATTTCTCGATGAATTCAACAATTTCTCGATTTTGAACTAAGAAGGGGGATTCATATTCAATAATATCTGGCTGAGCATTAATAAATTCAGGATATAAACCTATGCCACTGATTCGATAAGACAAAACGGTAATCGCTTTGATTAACTCATTTTTAGAAATTTGTTTTTCAACCGTATTACTTTGGCTTTCGGCTAACAGATTAAATAAAGTGATCCAGTCTTGATTCTCAATCAGATCAAGCCATTGGCTATCTGTTTCTTGGTAAAATACTTTTCCAATAAGAGTCTTTAACTGCTGACCGTCTTCAACCAATGGAAGAAAGTGCGCACCAAGGCGTTGACTTAGTTGATTCCAAAAACCATCTAATGAAAGAATACCACTATCAGCATATAAGCTAATCTGTTTGTACTGGCTAATCAGTTTGAGTAAGAAATTTTGTAATAGGAGCGCAGACGCCGGCGTCAATAATAATATTTTGATGAAGCCCTGAATCTGTTGTTTAACTTCGTCCGCGTCCTTTGGATTTTTTGGCCGTATGCGGTTAATTAATTCGATGATAATATTTTCATCTAAAACAGCTTGGTTTTGATCAAGCTGTTCCTGCATTTTTAAAAATAAATCAGATAAAGTTAAATGCATAGGCACTCATAAAGTTATTGAAGTCGATGTAAGGCCATTAAGGTCAAATTAATTAGTGCTTGGCGATATTCATTATCTGGTAGCGCTTTAAGCGCTTCCAAAGCTGCATCCGTTTCTTGTTTGGCACGTTTTTGACAGTAGTCTAAGCCGCCTGAGTTGTGAACAATTTCAATGACTTTGTCCAAATGCTCGATACCACCTGTCGCGATACTGCGACGAATAATCGCATGATCATCTCCAGTTGAATGAGCTAATGCTGAAATTAACGGTAAAGTCGGTTTACCTTCCATTAAATCATCACCAATATTTTTACCTAATGTGTCGGCATCAGAGGTGTAGTCCAAAATATCATCAATAATCTGAAAGGCATTGCCAAAATGGCCAGCAAAACGGCGTAGTGGCTCACGATATTCTTCTCTGCCCGCCAGAATTGCCGCGCCTTCAGTTGCCAGTTCAAACAGGCGTGAGGTTTTACCATGAATAATTCTGAGATAGGTTTCTTCAGTGGTGTCTGGCTGGTGCTGGGCCTGAAGCTGTAAAACCTCGCCTTCCGCAATCTCACAGGTTCCTGTTGAGAAGTCCTTGAGCAAAGTGATGTTGTTTAAATCCACCAGCAAATCAAAGGCCCGTGCTATCAGGAAGTCACCCACCAGAACGGCGGTCTGATTGTTCCATGTTGCATTTGCGGTTGGACGACCACGGCGTAAGTTGGATTCATCAACGACATCATCATGCACCAATGTTGCAGTGTGTAGCATTTCGATAATTGCCGCTAAATGTTGGGCATGTTGCATGTTTGCGACGCCGCAAGCACGAGCAGCAAGTAAACACATGATTGGGCGCATACGTTTACCGCCAGCTTCAACAACATGTTTACTCACCGACATAACAAGACCAACTTTAGAACTTATACCTTCATTGATCAGGTGATCCATCGCAGCAAAATCTGTCGCAACAGGGGAGAGAATGTCTTGCTTGAAATCGATAACCATATGAAGGAAAACCTCGTATAGGTGGATAATGTTGCCAAGTGTATCAATTAATTTATTGCTAAACAGTTATACAAGTCATGTAATCTGTGATTTACAACAAGACGGTGAGTTTTTTGGTCTTAATTTAGTCAAATAAAGGCAATTCTCTATAAACCGATATCACTCTACTTATGACTTGATAAAAACACAGTTTGTTATTGTCGCAATTTGTTTTTAAAAATGTATTTCAAATTTTGATCAGAATCAATCAAAACAAGCCGACATCAATCTAATTGATTTCATTAAAAAATCCAAGCAACTTATCGATATCTCTGCATTTGTGCAAAATGACTTGTTGTTTGATCAATTTTCACTTAAAATTTGTCCCCTTGTATAACCCCAGTGGCGTTCGTTTTAAGCTCGGTATATCCCTTTATCGACACGACGACACGGGCATGTTGGAGTACATTATGTACGCAGTAATCCAAAGCGGTGGTAAACAGCACCGTGTTGTTGAGGGTGAAACCCTTAAAGTAGAATTGTTGAAAGCAGAAACTGGTTCAACTATTACGTTTGATGACGTATTAATGGTTGTTAACGGTGACAGCATTCAAATCGGTGCTCCAGTAGTAGCTGGCGCAAAAGTAACTGCAGAAGTAGTTGGCCATGGTCGTCACGACAAAATCCGCATCATCAAAATGCGTCGTCGTAAACACTACCGTAAGCAACAAGGTCACCGTCAATGGTTTACCGAGTTGAAAATTACTGGTATCGCAGGCTAACTCAGGAGTAAATAGACATGGCAACTAAAAAAGCCGGTGGATCGACGAAGAACGGTCGTGATTCGAATCCTAAGATGTTAGGTGTTAAAGTTTACGGTGGTCAAACTGTAACTGCTGGTAACATCATCGTTCGTCAACGTGGTACAGAGTTCCACGCTGGTGCAAATGTTGGTATGGGTCGTGACCATACTTTATTTGCTACTGCTGACGGCGTAGTAAAATTTGAAGTGAAAGGTCAATTTGGCCGTCGCTATGTAACTGTTGAAGCTTAAGCTTTAATGGTTCAGAAAAACCCGCTTTTAGCGGGTTTTTTTATATTTACAATCTCTACATAAAGGCTGTAACTTCATACATAATGCAGACCTTTGCGACACGAATTACACAAAACCAATGCTTTTCTTCATTTTTTAAATGATCAAAAACAGTAAGATGTCGTCATAACAGTAAAAATCTGATAGAAGGTTCATTTTATGAATTTCGTAAAAAAAATCGCTTATGCAACAACTTTAAGTGTAGCTACACTTGCTCCTGTTGTGAGTAGTCAGGTATTTGCTGCACCTGTGGCTGCATCGACTCAGCAGGCGACGAATAGTTTGGTTCAACAACTCTCTGGCTTACAAAGATTCACAGCAGATTTTGAACAAAGTACCAAAGTAGCTGCGAGTAATAAAGCAGTTCAGAAAAAAGGTTTAACTGCACAACATATGAACCAGACTTTTAAAGGTTCAATGAAAGTTGAGCGACCAGGAAAGTTTTATTGGGAAACCACAAGTCCTGCTAAACAAACGATTGTGACTACAGGTAAAGTCGTCTGGATTTATGATCCTGATCTTCAACAGGCAGTACGTCAAAGTTTGGATGATCAAATTGCCAATACCCCAGCGCTTTTACTGTCAGGGAATACCAAACAGATTATGCAATCTTATCGCGTAACGCAGCCTGATCGTAGTAAGCTTTATTATACTTTGTATCCAAAACAAGAGGATGGAGCATTTCAAAGTTTAACGATTAGTTTTGGTGCAAATAAGGCACCTAACTTGATGGTCTTACAAGATTCTTTAGGTCAAACAACGAATGTTCGATTTACTAATGTAAAAGTTAATCCAACTATTCCTGCATCAGTATTTAATTTCACGCCACCGAAAGGTACGGATATTATTGATCAGTAATATTCTAAATACTCAAAGAGCTGCAATTACTGTTGCTCTTTGAGGTGAAATGTAGATACATTTCTTAATTTCATCTATAGGCAAGGCTTTGTATAGTGAGGAAAAACATCAGAGACTTGCATGATGATGAACTTTACACAATTATCAAAAATTATTCCGCTTCTTCCTATCCTGATAGTTATTGCATTAACAGGTTGCCAACCTAAAAAAGATACAACTAATGAAAAGGACAAAGTAGATATTCCACTCATTCAAGCGAAAGTTATTGCAGTCAAAATACCCAAACAAAAAGTCTGTTTAGAAGATGGTTGTACCAAGTATGATTTACAAAATGTTGAAACCAATCAAAAATGGATTGATGAATATTTTCTTAATCGTATGAAAAAAGCAGAGCCGAATGCCTTTGCCAATATTGCCGACCAGAAAGTCAAGCTGCCAGCCGATGAACCATCACTAAGTGAAAGTAGTACCTATGTACGTTTTGTAGCGCAAAATTATAATTTGGCGACTTTCGCAATTCAGACTTACTCATATTCAGCTGGTGCTGCGCATGGTATGTCACATCAAGAATTTGTGAATTTTGATTTGTCGAATAAGAAACATATTACTGTTGCTGAGTTGTTGAAACCTGAAATGAATCAAAAACTTCGTGATGAGCTATATGCAGCTAATCAAAACTGGTTAGATGATCACCAAATTAAGAAAGATCAATTGCAAGTCAGTGATAATTTTTATTATGGAGTAAATGGTATTGTATTTGTTTATCCTCTATATGAATTGGCTTCATATGCAGAAGGGATGAGCGAATTAACTTTACCGTATTATTCAGCCAAAAAATTTATCAAGGCTGAATATTTACCAAGCTTACCTAAAGAGCCAAATTAGTTGTTAGTCAGCATCTAAACATTGTTTATAGATGCTGATAGTTTATTGCCAATCGCTGTATTTTTTTAGGTTAAAGCCTTACACTATAGCCAGTTTTTTCTCTATTCATGATTGATTATGATCGACCCAAAATTACTCAGAAATAATATTGAAGCAGTGAATGCTGCTTTAGCAAAACGTGGTATTCAGCTTAATGTACAAGAATGGGCTGACTTAGAAGTTCGCCGTAAAGATTTGCAATCCAAAGCTGAGAACTTACAAGCAGAGCGTAATGCTGGTGCAAAACAAGTCGGTCAAATCAAAAAGTCGGGCGGAGATGCATCTGAAATTATGGCACGTATGGCTGCCATTGGAGATGAAATCAAAGCTGCTGAAGTTGCGCTTGCTGAGTTGCAAACTGAACTAGAGCAAAAATCACTGGCGATTCCAAACTTACCTGATGAATCTGTTCCAGAAGGTAAAGATGAAAGTGATAACTTAGAAATCTTAAAGTGGGGCACACCACGCCAATTTGATTTTGAGATCAAAGATCATACTGATCTTGGTGAGTGGATGGGTGGGCTTGAGTTTGAAACAGCAACCAAATTAACAGGTTCACGTTTTAGCGTACTCAAAGGTCCTTTGGCACGTCTACAACGCGCTTTGACGCAGTTTATGTTAGATACGCATACGCTCAAAAATGGTTATACCGAAGCGTATGTACCCTATTTAGTTAATGCAGATAGTTTACGTGGCACAGGTCAGCTACCTAAATTTGAAGAAGACATATTCAAGTTACAAGGTGAAAAAGAATATGACTTGATCCCTACCGCAGAAGTGCCAGTAACAAACTTTGTGCGTGATGACATCTTAGATGCCGATCGTTTACCACTTAAATACGCAGCACATACACCATGTTTCCGCAGTGAAGCAGGTTCTTATGGTCGTGATACCCGTGGTTTGATTCGTCAACATCAGTTCGATAAGGTCGAAATGGTGCAAATTTCAAAACCAGAGCACTCAATGCAGGCGCTTGAAGAACTAACTGCACATGCAGAGGGCATTTTGCAGGCATTAGGCTTACCATATCGTAAAATTTTGCTCTGTGGTGGTGATATGGGTTTTGGTGCAACCAAAACTTATGACTTAGAAGTATGGGTGCCAAGCCAAAATACCTATCGTGAAATCTCAAGTTGCTCAAACATGGGCGATTTCCAAGCACGACGAATGAAAGCACGCTACCGCGTAGATCAGAAGAAGATCGAATTGGTGCATACGTTGAATGGTTCAGGTTTAGCTGTAGGTCGTACTTTGCTTGCAGTGATGGAAAACTATCAACGTGCGGATGGTTCGATTGAGATTCCTGAAGTGTTACGTCCATATATGGGCGGTATTAGTTATATAGACTAAAATGCATCGAATTTGTGCATAGTTTTTGCTTTAGCTCAATCAGATCTAAAAAAATATAGAGGCGTATCGTGGAAATTTTCCCAATCTCTTTAAAGTTGCAGCAGCAACGTTGCCTGATTGTGGGTGGTGGGCATATTGCCTACCGCAAAGCAAACTTGTTAGTCAAAGCTGGTGCGATTATTGATGTGATTGCACCAGAGATTGAGCCTGATTTGCAACAATTAGTTGAGAAGTCACAGGGTCAATATATTCAAGCCCCTTTTTCTGTAAATATTTTAGCAACGCCTTATCGCCTAGTGATTGCAGCGACAGATCAACCTGATGTGAATAAAGCTGTCTTTGAGCAATGTGAGATACGTAATCTTCTCGTCAATAGCGTGGATGATATTCCAAATTGTCGTTTTATGGTGCCTGCAATTATTGATCGGTCACCACTCGTTATTTCTGTGGCTTCAAATGGAGCTTCGCCTGTTTTATCACGTCAAATTCGTACACAGTTAGAAAGTTCTATTCCACATGGTATGGGTAAATTAGCTGAGTTTTCTGGTCAATGGCGTAAACAGGTGAAAGAAAAAATTGCCAATTCAGATGAGCGTCGTATTTTTTGGGAAAACTTATACGCAAGTCCACTAAAAGAGCAAGTCTTTAATGACAATCTTGAGGTGGCAAATAATTTAATTGAACAAGCCTTAACAGAATGGACTGCACCGAAAGGTGAAGTCTATTTAGTGGGTGCGGGTCCTGGTGATCCAGAGTTGCTGACTTTAAAAGCATTACGCTTGATGCAACAAGCTGATGTGGTGATTTATGATCGTTTGGTCTCTGCACCAATCTTAGAATTGTGCCGCCGTGATGCTGAAAAGATTTATGTCGGTAAAGCACGTTCTAATCATTCAGTCCCGCAAGATGGTATTAATGCTTTGTTGGTTGAATATGCACAAAAGGGTAAGCGTGTTTGCCGCTTAAAAGGTGGTGATCCATTTATTTTTGGGCGTGGTGGCGAAGAGATTCAAGAATTAGTTGAAGCTGATGTTACATTTCAAGTTGTGCCGGGTATTACAGCGGCGTCAGGGTGTTCTGCTTATGCAGGTATTCCACTCACGCATCGTGATTACGCACAAAGCGTACGTTTTTTAACAGGACACCTTAAAGAGGGATCACCAGAACTTCCTTGGAATGAACTAGTGTATGAAAACCAAACTCTGGTGTTGTACATGGGCTTAGTTGGTTTAGAACGCATTTGTGAGCAACTGATTGCTCACGGCCAGCGTCCAAATATGCCAGTTGCACTTATTTCCAAAGGTACCACGCCAGATCAAAATGTGGTGGTTGGAACTTTAGCTGATATAGCGACCAAAGTATCTGAGCATCATATCGTAGCACCGACTTTAACCATTATTGGTGAAGTAGTTAGTCTGCGTGAACAGTTAAAATGGCAATAAAATTTCCTTTATGGCGTTGTCGTCATTCCAGATCTATTGAATAAATAGATCTGGAGAATTTGAATAGTAGAGAAAATTTGTGATTCATGTTGTCCTATACGAACCAGAAATACCTGCAAACACAGGTAATATTATTCGTTTGTGTGCCAATACAGGTGCTCAATTGCATTTAGTGAGACCTTTAGGTTTTGAACTAGACGATAAGAAATTGAAGCGAGCAGGTTTGGATTACCACGAATGGGCAAGAATGCAAATTTGGGACAATATCGAACTCTGTCTTGCCGATTTAAAAACCAAAGGTGTTGAGCATGTTTTTCCATTGACCACTAAAGGTACAGCGACACCGCATACAGTCGATCTTAATCGTCCAGTTGCTTTGTTGATGGGGCCTGAAACTCGTGGTTTACCTGAACAAGTGCGTTTAATGTTCCCACAAGAGCAATGGATTCGTCTGCCAATGGCTGAAAATTCAAGAAGTTTAAACCTCTCTAACGCAACCGCCGTGATTGTCTATGAAGCGTGGAGACAACAGGGTTTTAAACAACTTTAATTCCTTGGGTTAGAGATCACCATACGGGCTTGCAACAACTAAGGTTATGGTTCACACGTGGTTGGCAAGATAAAGTTTTTGCAGGCTTTACAAACAGTGCGAGTTTAAATGGTGATAAACAAGTGACGTTGATTCAATTACAAACCTTAGCTTCTCAGCATGGTGGTATTTGGGTGAGTTTAGGTTTACTTCCAGCCAATACCAAAGCCGCAAAACGCGAAGATGTGAATAATTTAGGCGGTTCTGTTGGTTTACTGGTTCAATCACCTACTGATGCGAGTGTAGATGAGATTCCAACAGGGGACTTAGAAACAGCGAAGCTGTATGCGGAACATGTTAAATCAATTGTTGAAAAACTGCATAGCTAAGTTTTTGAGTTAATAAAAAGGCGCATTTAGCGCCTTTTTAGATTTAGATGATTTTATTCGTGTTCATTGTGTTGAGGTGCATTATATTTAAAGCCTTTGGTTTTATAGCCTAAATATAAAACACCAAACATTGCCCACCATAAACCGTATTTTAATGCTGTATCTTCAATTTCTAGCCACATAGCGAAGACACTCAGGAAGCCACAAAGAGGAACGATGACAAAGTTTAAAATATCTTTGAAATTCTTTGTACGGCCATCACGTAATGCATAGCGAGAAATCACTGAGAGATTTACAAAAGTAAATGCAATCAAAGCACCAAAGCTGATCATTGAAATCACAACATCCAAACTCATAAAACCAGCGCTTAATGCGACCAATCCTACAATGATAATATTATAAGATGGGGTATATGTTTTATGGCTAATATGGCCGAAGATTTTCTTGTTAATCACACCGTCCCGACCCATCACATACATCAGACGTGATACGCCTGCATGGGCAGAAATCCCTGATGCCATGACCGTCACAATCGCAAAGGCAAGCACATAGGACTGGAATAACGAACCACCCACCAGCAACAGGATGTCAGGCTGGGTTGCGGCGACGTCCTCAAAATAAGTTTTAGGATCATTCGGAAAGTAAATTTGCATAAAGTAGGTGCTGATAATAAAAATTACACCTGCGAATAATGCAGTCAAGAAAATCGCTTTTGGTAAGGTCTTTTCAGTATCTTTAGTTTCTTCTGCTAGAGAGCTTAGTGAGTCAAAACCTGTAAATGAAAAGCACAGTAGGGTTGCACCTGTAATTAACGCGCCAATAGAGGTTAGCTCATTCCAGAACGGTTGTAAGCTCCAAAGTTGATAGCGTGTTTCTGCAGTAATTGGACCTTCTGCGTTATACCCCATTTGTAGTTTGTTATAAACCAAATAGGTGAATACACCGATGACGATCAGTTGAACTAAAACAATCAAGCTATTAAAGTTTGCAACAAAACGAGCGCCACGCAGGTTGATGCCAGTCATAAAGGCAGTCAGGATAATCACCCAGACCCAGTGGTTTACATTTGGAAATAAGGCATCGAGATAGATTCCCGCCAAGATGATATTGACCATCGGTGATAGTAAATAATCGAGCCAAGAAGACCACCCCACCATAAAGCCAACATTTGGGTGGATTGATTTTTGAGCGTAAGTATAAGCCGATCCAGAAGATGGATAACGGCGAATCATGTGCCCATAGCTTAGCGATGTAAACAAAATCGCAATCAATGCCACAATGTAAGAGGTAGGAACGTGGTGATGACTTTCTTCTGATACCAGACCGAAGGTGTCAAACAAGGTCATCGGTTGAATATAAGCCAAACCAATAATGATAATGTGCCAAAGACCTAGCGTTTTTTGCAGTTTAGCTACCGATGGAGTCCCAGAAATATTTGTCAACGGCGTTATCCTCATAATCGTTGATCAAAGATCAGCTATGGTTTAAGGGTCATTTGAGACAAAAATGACCCCCGCTACAAAAAAAAGAAGTGCGCCAATTTATCGTAATTTATTATAAATTGTCAGTACTTTTATGCTTCTTTTAGCAATTTTTTTGCCAATTCGCCAAAGAAATAGATGAATAAAGATTCACTTAAAATAATAAAGCCCCGATAACCAGATTATATCGGGGCTTTGAAAGTTAAATTATTTATTTAACTTAATGAATTACCATGCTTTTTGCAAAATTGCACGAAGTTCTTCTAAATTCGCTTCTTTTGGGTTGTAAATGATTGAACCATCATTTAACGCTTTTTCAGCAACTTCGTCTAACTGCGCTTCTGTCACTTTACCCGTTTCACGTAAAGTACGTGGAAGTTTAGTAAGCGTGAATAAACGATCACGCATGGTTAAAATAGTTGTAATGGCTTTTTCTGCTCGCAGATGAGCAGGTGTCTGTGCATAAATATCTGCACCTGCAAGTGGAAGCAATAATTCACCAATCTTAGCACCATTGACTTCTTTGTTGTATTCAAGCACATATGGCAAGAATAAGTTCATGCAAAGACCATGGGGTAGGTGAGCCACCGCACCCAGAGCATGGCCAAGTGAGTGAACCAGACCAACCATTGAATTAGAGAATGCGATTCCCGCCATAGTTGATGCTTGAGCAAGCTCTAAACGACCTTGTGCATCACTTGGATTGTCTAAAACTTTGAATAAGTTCTCACTAATTTTCTTGATGCCAGCACTTGCATAAGCATCGCTTAAAGGATTCGCTGCTAAGCATGTATAAGCTTCAACACAGTGAGTTAGTGCATCCATACCTGTCATTGCGGTTAAGTGTGGTGGCAATGTTTGTGTCATGCGCGGATCAAGAATTGCAGCATGTGGCATCAAATAATAAGAAGCAAACGCAAGTTTGACATTTTTTTGCGTATCAGAAACGACAGCAACCATAGTTGCTTCAGAACCTGTACCAGACGTTGTCGGAATCACGAAGAATGGTTTTAATGGTTTTGGTAGGTTATGCGCACCTGAGTATTGCAATAAATCATCGCCACCTTCTGAAACTAAAATATTAGTTGCTTTCGATGTATCAATAACCGAACCACCACCAATCGCAATAATCGCATCACATTTTTTTTCACGATACAGTTGTGCTGCTGCACGTACTACTTCCAAGCTGGAATCAGGTGGAACGTCATCAAAAATTGCACCAATTACAGCATCTGTTGTGCTAAAAGCAGCTTCAATTGGGCTGAGTAGACCATTTGCACGTACGCCTTTATCGGTAATGATCATTGGGCGTTTTGAACCAAGAGTCGCAAGTTCAAAAGGGATGTGCTCTAACGCAGCATTACCAGCAATTACCTTTACAGGACAAAAAAATTCGTAATAAGGCTTAGCCATGTTATGTGCTCCGTTTGAAATATGATTGTGCGACTTTGAGGTAGATATTTTTTGCGCCAGTGAATTTTTCTTTGAATGTTAATTCAGCTGGATAACGTTTCACAGCAAGTGAGGCAATTAATTTAGGTAGAATTAACGCTTCCATTTTATTTAAACAACGCACTAAGCGAATGGCACTTGAAACATCACCATCAGCAATCATACGGTCATTGGCAAATGCTTGAGCAGTACTTTCTTGGAAAGAAAATACCAGAAAAGCATGAGTTAAATGTTTGAAGGTAATTGTTAAATCAGGTTTGCCTTTATAGTTGGATAAAAGCTCTAATTGTTTTTCTTCGGTCACTCGTGCAATAAATGCAGGACCATTTGGGAAAACATTCATTGAAAGTATAAAGCCAACTGGAAATTTAGAGACTTCCTGTTGTACTTCGTCATCCACTTGGCTTGCCATTACTAAACCACGACCGACGACATCCATCATGAGTTTTACGTAGGCAAATTGCAAAGTGGGCTTCACTGCTTTGGTCGAAATCACTCGCGTATCCCTTGTTAAAATTATGCAAAAGCAAATTTAGAGTAATTACTCTAATTTATTTCTTTGGAATTTAAAAGTAGTTTATTCAGATTTGACTATAAGGTCATGAAAGAAATTCGTATTTTGTAAATAGCGAATAAAATCATGACAAAGTTGCTCAAAGCTTGGGTAATCTTCAAGCAAGTCTTGCAAGCGTACCATTTCTAAACCTGCGTATCCACAAGGATTAATGGTTTGAAAGCCTGTTAAATCACAATCAATATTTAAGGCTAAACCGTGGTAACTACGACCACGGCGAATTTTAAAACCTAAAGACCCGATTTTACGACCATCAACATAGACTCCTGGCGCATCAGGCTTAGCGTAAGCATCAATGTTGTATTGTTTCAGCAAGTCAATCATGGCTTGTTCAGCAAAGCTGACTAGAGTTCGAACATGCCATTTCAAACGGTTTAAATCTAATAGGAAATAAGCAACGAGTTGACCCTTACCATGCCAAGTGACCTGTCCTCCGCGATCAGTATGGACAACTGGAAGGCTGCTGTGCGTAAGGATATGTTCAGCTTTGCCTGCTTGCCCTTGAGTCAAAACATCTTGATGTTGTAATAACCAAACTTCATCGGGTGTGGTTTCATCACGATTGGTTGTGAAGTCTTTCATTGCTTCAAAACGAGCTGTGTAGTCTTGTAGATCATTGAAACAACGAATGATTAAAGTAGGTTTTACAGAGCTCATTACAATAAAATTTCCTTTGCAGCTTTGAAGAGGTAAGTGGTTGAATTATGTAATTATTTAAGTTGGATAAATAGTGGTGATCTAAAAGTCGTACGTTATTTTTTATTAAAAAAAATCCAAAACACTTTCGTATTTTGGATTTCTTATTTAAAGCGCTGTCTTAATTAAAGGGCAGGCTGCAAGATCAGCATATAGCGCATGAACTTGTTCTAACTCTTCAAAGCGTAATTGTGCGGTTAAAGAGTGGTATTTACCTGTACGTGAAGGTTGTACTTTTACTGTACCACCATCGAATTCAGGGAAGTGCTTCTGCAAAATATCAACAACAGCCACTCGAAGTTCATCCCCTGCATTACCAATCAATTTGATTGGATAGTCCATCGGGAAAACCCAAAGATGTTCTTGTAATTCACGAGAAGGAGTGCGGTCTAACATGAGCAACCTCTTTAATTTGAAACGCCCGCATCAGTGCAGGCGCTTATGATCTAATAACTAAATGGGGATGAAGTACTTAACTTCAAGTCATGAACGAGGGCTTTGACCATCGTTCAAACTTTCCCAATAATTAGTCATTTTCCAAGAATGAACGTAAATGTTCAGAGCGAGAAGGGTGGCGAAGTTTACGTAACGCTTTCGCTTCAATCTGACGGATACGTTCACGTGTTACGTCAAACTGTTTACCCACTTCTTCTAAAGTATGGTCGGTTGGCATATCGATACCAAAACGCATTTTTAAGACTTTAGCTTCACGTTCTGTTAAGTTTTCAAGCACTTCACGTGTCGCTTCTTTTAAACCTTCTGAGGTCGCAGCATCGACTGGAGATGTGATGTTCGAGTCCTCAATGAAGTCACCAAGATGCGAATCTTCATCATCACCGATCGGTGTTTCCATCGAAATCGGTTCTTTTGCGATTTTAAGTACTTTACGAACTTTAACCTCGTCCATTTCAAGACGCTCACCTAATTCTTCAGGTGTCGGTTCACGTCCCATTTCTTGAAGAAGTTGACGTGATACACGATTGATCTTGTTAATCGTTTCAATCATGTGGACTGGGATACGAATAGTACGCGCTTGATCGGCAATTGAACGAGTAATCGCCTGACGAATCCACCAAGTTGCATAAGTCGAGAATTTATAACCACGACGATATTCAAACTTGTCTACAGCCTTCATCAAACCGATGTTACCTTCTTGAATCAAATCAAGGAATTGTAAGCCACGGTTAGTGTATTTCTTCGCAATTGAAATAACCAAACGTAAGTTTGCTTCAACCATTTCTTTCTTGGCACGACGTGCTTTCGCTTCACCAACTGCCATACGTTTAGAGATATCTTTGATATCTTTTACGTTCAAACCAAGGTCTTTCTCAATATCGGCAATTTTCTGTTGGAATGCCAATACGTCAGGGCGCACTTTTTCTAAATGTGCTTTGGTTTCAGCAGGGGCTTTCGCGATTTGTTCATCTAACCAAGCTAGATTTGACTCTTGTTCAGGGAAGGTTGTACGGAATTGATTACGATCCATACGACCACGACGCACTGCATAACGCATGATTTCACGTTCGTTGGTACGAATTTGCTCATGTGTGCCACGAATCATTTCTGAAATGATGTCAAATAAACGTGGTGTGAATTTGAACATCATAAAGACAGCAGCTAAAGCTTCTAGTGCAGCTTTTGCTTCGTCACTATTGCGACCATGTTTTGCTACAATTGCTTTTGTATCATTCCAAGCAGCTTCTAGTTCAGAAAAACGAACTTTGGCGATTTCAGGATCTGGACCTGAATCACCTTCAGAATCATCATCACCTTCAGATTCTTCGTCTTCGTCATCATCGTCAAGTTTTACATCTTTCGTCGCAGGTGAAGCGCTTTCAGCTTCTTCAAGTTCTGCTTCTTCTTCCAGTACTTCTGGAATGTCATCATCAGTTTCTGGGTCTAAATAGCCAGAAAGAATATCGGCAAGACGACGCTCACCTGTTAAAAAGTCATTATATTCTTGTAAAACGACTTCAACAGCATTTGGCCAATAAGCAATTGAATGTAAAACGTCACGAATACCTTCTTCGATACGTTTTGCAATGCTAATTTCGCCTTCACGCGTTAAAAGTTCAACTGTCCCCATTTCACGCATGTACATACGTACAGGGTCAGTGGTACGACCAGGCTCGCTTTCAACCGATGCGAGTACGGCAGCAGCTTCTTCTTCAGCGACTTCGTCCGCAGCTTCAGTGGATTCACCAAACATGGTGTCATCAGTTTCTGGCGCACGTTCATGCACTGGAATACCAACGTCTTGAAGCATCTGGATGATGTCTTCAATCTGCTCACTTTCCGTAATTGAGTCTGGTAGATGATCGTTAACCTCAGCGTAAGTTAAGTAACCTTGTTCTTTGCCTCGGCTAATCAGAGCCGCTACTTGCGAAGTAGGGGAATTCATATCGCTCATCTTTGCTTACTCTTTTGTTGAATCTGTGGCGGTGAAAAACCGTGCATGATAGCACAATTCACGAGGAATGTTTTGGATTTGATCCGCTAGCTTTAAATAAAAAATAGGTTGGATTGAACTGTAGTTTCTTAGATATTGGGATGTGTCATAATTTTTCAAGCAGAGAATTCCTATTCAAGAATTTTTTCATTTGTACAATTGTTAGAATATAAATACACAAAAAAAACGATGAAAAAAAGTACAAAACACCATTTTATAGTAAAAAAATCAAATAAAACTTGACAAGGTCTGATAAGACCGATAAATAGCGGCTAGACCCATTTATATTTTTTCATTTAGAGGTACTGTTAGTGTCTTCTACAGATTTCGAATTAGATGATGATAACTACGGTGAGGATGATGTTGGTTTTGATGAGTCATCAGGCAAAATCAGTGCCAAAGAATCATTAGAAAAGCGCCGTTTGATTGATGATCTACTCGCTCAACGCCGTTTAGAACGAGAATTAAAAGATTTCGATTATGATTTCGACGACGATGATTTGGATGACTAAAGTGAAGCAAAATTGCTAAGACTTTATGTTTGAAAATGTTATGCTGTTGCCGTGTATTTAAAATTTGGATCATAAAATGAGCACATTAGATTTAGACTTATTGAGTAATTTTCTTGACGGTGATCAAAATGAGCACGGTTTAGATTTTGCAGCGACTCATGGCTTTTTGTGTGCTATTGCGGTTGGTCCAAAATTTGATCGTTGGTTGGATGAGCTTTTTGAGAGTAATCAAAAGAAAGTTCCTAGTGAAATCATTGAACAAATCAAAGCTTGGTTAGAGTCTATTCGCCAAGATTTAGCCAATGAAAATGGAATTGAATTCCCTTTTGAAATTGAAGAAGCAGATGTTGATTCAAGTTTAGGTGATTGGAGCGTTGGTTTTGTTGATGCAATGTTCTTAAATGAAGAGGCATGGTTTGCTCCAGAGTTTGAAGAACAATTGGTTGATTTAACTTTACCAATTATGGTGTTTAGTGGCATTGATGAAGAAGATCCACAAATGGAATCTTTCCGCCGCAATGGTCAATTGATGGATGAATTAGCAGAAGAAATTCCTGATAATTTGAACGAAATTTATCTTATGTATCACACGCCAGCGTGATGCTACATCTTATGTAGTTATAAAAGTAATGCATAATTTGACACCAAATTAAATATTAAACGTCCTTTAGAGGACGTTTTTTATATCTCGTTTGGGAGTTAAGGTTTTTGTGATTGAGGAAGCATTAAGTGGAGATCACTATTCAATGCTTTTATATTTCTCTTCGCTATTTAATCTATTTGTGGTGATTTGCCCAGAGACCAAACATTTTCATAGGCGATTACTTTACCCTTAAGATTCTCTGTTATTGTTTCCAATAATTTAATTTGATAATGCGTTGCATAATGCTCAGTTAATTCATGTTCAGGAACGGAGAATGGTGGTCCTTTAAGTGAGTTTTGATCATATTCAAGGCTAATTAATAGCTGAGGTGCTTGTTTTGTAACGTCTAACAAATGTTGTGTGTATTGGCTTCGCATTTGCGGTGGAAGAGCGATTAGGGCAGCTCGATCATAAACAGCATCTACATCACCAAGTTGTTGTGCTGTTAACTGGAAAAAATCACCAACGAATAATTCAATTTGAGGATGTTGATAGTGAGTCAATTCACCTGATTGTGCCTCTTTAAAGCTCAATCCTAAATTTGAAATAAGATCTTGGATTGCAATAGGGCTAAGATCAATACCAACTATTTGATAATCCTGACTTATTAACCAGCTTATATCTAAACTTTTACCACAAAGTGGAACAAAAATACGAGCATGAGGCTTTAAATCTAATGATCTAAAATATTGGGTGAGTAGGGCGTGAGGTTGGTCTTGATGAAAACCAATATTATTGTTTTGCCATTTGTCATGCCAAAAATCATGTTGCATTATTTGAACCTCGGTATCCATGTAAATAGAGTTGAAAATGTCATTTACTATTTTTTTGATAAATAGAATTTTTTGATTAAGAACCAAAGGGCGTATGCTATCGCAATAGCTAAAATAATAGTGCCAATACGCTGTGTAATAGCACTCATCAATGCTGGATTTTCACTAAAATGATAACCAACATAGGCAAGTAGGGTGGTCCAAAGGATTGTACCTGCAGCACTGTAAGCCATGAACTTACTAAAAGGCATTTTGCTCATACCTGCTGGGATACTAATTAAAGAGCGAACTGCAGGTACCATACGACCAAAAAAAACGATCCTATGCCCATATTTTTCAAACCAAGCCAATGATTTTTCAAGATCAGCAACACTAATACGTAGGTATTTTCCGTAGCGTTCGACAAGAGTAAAAAGGTGGTGTTGCGGAATTTTTCTACCAATCCAATACAGTAATGCCGCGGCTAGGAGTGAGCCGATACTACCAGCAATAATAACGCCAATTAAGCTCAAGTCTCCCTTAGAGGCGGTATAACCCGCAGAGGGCATAATGATTTCGGATGGAATTGGTGGGAAAATATTATCAAGAAACATTAAAAATGCGATACCCAAGTATCCTAGTTTCTCCATGATGGATAATACCCAGCCTTCCAGTCCCATAGCGCCTAAATGTGATTTGTGAGTTAAGGTTTAGAATAATGCTTGTCTAAATAACTCTCAATGACGTATTGGTTAATAATTTTGATGATTAAAATAAAAAAACCTTAGTTTGAGCTAAGGCTTTTTATTAAATTTTTATACTTATTTATAGGCGTTTGCGTTTTGCCGCTGCAATTTGTGACTGACGCATACGGAAGCCAGCTTTTTGTTTATCCGTAGTTTTATCAATACAGTAAACACAAGACACACCGTGTTCATAGCTTGGTAATTCAGCTTCAACCTTAGTAAGTGGCCATCCACAAGCGTGACACTTAATATTTTCACCTTCTTCAACGCCGTGAGTCACCGCAGTACGACCATCAAATACGAAGCATTCACCTTCCCACATACTTTCTTCGGCAGGGGTTTCTTCTAGATATTTTAAAATACCGCCTTTGAGATGATAAACTTCCTTAAAGCCTTCTTGAAGAAGGAGAGAAGTTGATTTCTCGCAACGAATACCGCCTGTACAGAACATCGCAATTTTTTTGTCTTTGTGCTGCTCAAGGTTTTGTTTTACATATTCAGGAAATTCACGGAAACTTTCAGTTTTCGGATCAATCGCACCTTTAAATGTACCAGCTTTGTATTCATAGTCATTACGAGTGTCGATCAGGATCACGTCATCACGACTAATCAGATCATTCCACTCTTTAGGATCAAGATAGTGGCCAACTAAATCACGTGGCTTAACGTCGACACCTAAAGTGACAATTTCATTTTTAAGTTTAATTTTCATTTTACGGAATGGTTTTTCAGAGCTTTCAGACTCTTTATATTCCATTGCATTGAAACCTTCGTTTAAAAGGAATTGATGAACGGTATCAATCGCGGCACGGTCGCCAGCAACAGTTCCATTAATTCCTTCAGACGCTACAATCAGAGTTCCCCATAAATTGATGCTCTTCACTAAGTTCAAAAGACGTTGTTGCAGGTCTGCTGCATCTGAAACTTCTTTAAATTGATATAGTGCCGCAACAACCCAATTATTGGTCGCTTGCTGTTCTACAGGTGCAAGCTGTTCTACAGTAGCGTTCATGGATAACTCCAAATGTATTAAGATAGAAAAATAAGGCGCACATTTTAGCGCGAAATCTGAAAATAAGCGAGAAAGCCATAAAACAAATATGGTTTTAAAGGAGTTGGTTTTGAGTAACGATCGTCGAATTCCATCATTGACCCCCTGTGCAGGACGTTGCTCAACGGTATTTGGTGATCTGGTTTGTCGTGGTTGTCGACGTTTTAATCATGAAGTGATTCAGTGGAACACCTACACGTCTGAACAAAGACTCATGGTCTGGAAGCGTCTGGATGCACAACTGGACCAGATATTGGTGCCTTTGCTACCTCATGCGAATCTTCAACATATTGAAGGTTTTATTCACAGTAAACATATTCGTGTCTTAGAGACAGCAACGACAGGGCGGAAGTTGTATCATGCTTTGAAAATTTGCGAGAAGAATAAGCATTTGGCACATGATAGTGGGCTTGGTATTACAGATTCACAGGTTAAACCCATTTGGGATGAGTTTGAGCGTCGTGTGTTGGCTTTGGCGAAGGCGAGTTATGAATTGGCATGGTTACGTGCTGATGGTATCAGTGCAACCTTGTTACGTGCCTTGGAAGATGATGAGATCTAAAAAGCTTTTTTTCGAAAAGTTAGCCAATAAATAACCATTTCAGCAATTAATACATTGATCGTCCAGCCTAACCATGCTTCAAGCTGATAAATGTGGATTGGTGTAAGCCAATCCCAATAGGGTTGAATTTGGTAAAGTGCAAGTTTCCATGTTCTTAAGCTTAATGCAGATAAGGCTAAAGCAAAACTTCGAATCATCCAGTTACGATGTGCAATCCATTTTTTTTCAAAAGCATAATAAAGTGCAAATAGGGTACTTGTTCCCCATAATAATCCAAGAATGACAAAGCAGATTTGAGTACTTAGACCTCCATTTGCTGAGATTGCAAGAATGAAGCCGCTAGGCAAGGCGGCTCCAAGTGTTGCAATAATATAAAGCCAGCCCGCATAGCGATGTAAACGTGGTGTGTTGTTACGAATTGAATGTGAGAATTGGGTAAAACCCGCCAATAATACCAAGCTGCTAGTGATAACATGAGTTTGAAATGCAAAGCGCCAAGGCTGAGAGTGTACGACATCTTGCTTAAGAACTAAAAAATTGGTGCTATCCGACCAAGGGAAATAATTCAGGCAGATTTTAAGCATTAACCAAGATAGATAGCCGAAAACTAATATGATGATCAATTGAGAGAATCGGTTGAGTATTTTCCACATAAATATTGATCACTGATATGCTGTGCAAGCAAAATAATTTAAATAGTCTTTTTAGATGAGAACATTAAAATGAATAAGCCTAAACAATTATTAATTGTGATTGCTATTTTATCAAGCACTCCGCTGACTTTAGCACAGCCCGCTCAAATAGCACCTTCATGGACAGGGTTATATAACGATGAACAAAAAATTTCTTTGTTTATGCAGCAAAAAGGTAATGATGTTACTGGTTATAGTGTTTTGAATGGTAAGCAACTAAATTTTAAAGGGAAAATTAAGCAAACTGATTCAAATTATACATTAACCTTGAATGAGGTTGGGCAAGGTGTGGATGTTGGTCGATTCGTATTGAATTATAAGGGAAATACTTCACCGATTGAAGCGCAATGGTTGTCTGTAAGTCAAACGGTAAAACCTAAATTTTTTAGTTTAAATGCACAGCAATGTAAATATGCAAAAGGGCAAGGTGAATTTCCTGATGCTTCGGTGCGTTTGTTGAAAGATGCTGATTTACAAGTGCCTTTAGGGCAGTTGCAATATATGCGTAATGAAATTTATGCACGTCATGGTTATGCTTTTCAGAACAAAAATTGGGCAACTACATTTTCGCAATATGATTGGTATATGCCTTGCTATACCAATGTGGATACACGTCTAACTCAAATTGAAAAAGAAAATATCAAGCGGATTAAAATGGTCGAACCTTATGCAAAAGATATAGATTGGGGGCGTTAAGATATTTCTATTTTTTGTGCATAAAAAAGCTGCCATTTGGCAGCTTTTTTAACATTAATTTTAAAAATAAAATTAACGTTTGATGTCGCGTTGAGTCGAGCCTGTGTAAAGCTGACGTGGACGACCGATCTTGTAAGGACCGCTGTGCATTTCTAACCAGTGGCTGATCCAACCAACAGTACGTGCAAGAGCGAAAATTACAGTAAACATTTCTGTTGGGATACCAATCGCTTTTAAGATGATACCTGAGTAGAAGTCTACGTTCGGGTAAAGCTTACGCTCTACGAAGTACGGGTCGTTCAATGCAATACGCTCAAGTTCCATAGCAAGCTGCAATTGTGGATCGTTGATGCCTAATGCTTCAAGAACTTCGTCACAAGTTTGCTTCATTACTTTAGCGCGAGGGTCAAAGTTTTTATAAACGCGGTGACCGAAGCCCATAAGCTTCACTTCTTTACGTTTTACTTTTTCCATGAATTCAGCAACGTTTTCAACGCTACCAATTTCATCTAACATTTTAAGTACAGCTTCGTTTGCACCACCGTGAGCAGGTCCCCAAAGTGCAGAGATACCAGCAGAGATACATGCATATGGGTTCGCACCAGTAGAACCAGCAAGACGAACTGTAGACGTAGATGCATTTTGCTCGTGGTCAGCATGAAGCGTAAAGATACGATCCATTGCACGTGCAAGAACAGGATTTACTTTGTAGTCACGATCAGCAGGAGTAGCAAACATCATGTGCAAGAAGTTTTCTGCATAACCTAAGTCATTACGTGGGTAAATGAATGGTTGACCTACAGTGTACTTGTAGCTCCACGCTGCAAGCGTAGGGATTTTCGCGATTAAGCGAATTGCAGTAATTTCACGATGGTTAACATCTTCGATGTCTAAACCGTTGTGATAAAACGCAGATAATGCACCTACTACACCAACCATGATTGCCATAGGGTGAGCATCACGACGGAAACCATTGAAGAAACGGCTTACTTGGTCATGAACCATAGTGTGATTGCGAACTTTAGCATCAAATTCTGCTTTCTGTTCAGCATTTGGAAGCTCGCCATTTAATAATAAGTAGCAAGTTTCTAAATAGTCTGCTTGAGTCGCTAATTGATCAATCGGATAGCCACGGTGTAATAACACACCTTTGTCACCATCAATGAATGTGATCTTAGATTCGCAAGCAGCTGTCGCCATAAAACCAGGGTCGAAAGTAAAATGACCAGATGCTAATACATCTTTAACGTCAATTACATCTGGGCCCAATGTGCCGCTGTAAATTGGTAATTCAATTTCTTTGCCATCAAGCTGTAATACGGCTTTTTTGCCAGTTGCTGCAGACATTCAATAGATCTCCTGTCCTGGTGAATGATTATCTGACTCGAAATCCTAATCTTGTCATGTGCGAATCAGACGGTGTCAAAATTTGCTATAAGATTAGTGGCTACTAAAATTTTGTCAATTATACTTAGGGATAAAAAATAACGTTATTGCAGTCAATTAGTCATTTAGTATCAAAGAAAAAATTGAGTAAAATCACAGCATCGGTCGAGTATAATATGTCAAATCAGGTTTGAGGTGCATAAAAAAAATGAAGCACCAGTACAATTGTAAGTAAATTTTTATCCGAGTTATATTTTGGTGCTTAAAAAATAAATACTTACCACAATTCAAAAGCCTATATATCTCAGGGTTTAGAATTAACTATCCATTAAAAAATAGATTAAAAGTTTTATATATTGAGTCATAATTGATTCATTATGGTGCGATTAACTGTATAAAAAATAGCTTATTTTTTGTGAGTAACTGGCGTGAGGGAACAGATTATTGATCCCTGATATTTAATATATAAATGAGGGGTATTATTTTCGCCTATATTTAAGATTGTATTTTTTGATTAATTTTTAGACAATAAGTGGAGTGTTATTGAAATATATTAGAAATAATTTTGACAAAAAATTTAGTAAACTAAAAAATAATAACTCATATTTTATTTTTATATAACAGTAATATATTGGGTTTTATTGCAGTTTCCAACGCAGCTTAAACACGCATTAAATGTGAATGATTCTTATTTCACTGTATTTTCGACTAAAGCGAAAACTGATTGTTTGTATTTTGATATTTCACGTTTTATAATTCGTTGTCGTTATATAGGTTAGGCGTGCATTATGCTTGCCTGACTATGCCAGCTTTCCTTTGAATTAATTCAAACAAACTCCGGATGGAGTTTCTACCTACAGGATGCCCGCTGTGAAAAGCAACAGACCTGTCAATTTGTCCATGGGTCAGGTGTTAGCGGTAAATTTACGCTCACCCGTGGCTATTGCATCAATTCTACACCGTTTATCAGGTGTAATCGTTTTCTTATTAGTCGCTGTTCTTTT
>JACCEA011734147.1_pt1 | contig 40904 bp, 37 predicted proteins | sample 7449851 | NCBI WGS metagenome assembly JACCEA01 (sample SAMN15323453, study PRJNA562643) | freshwater metagenome | isolation source: river surface water | place: USA:Blue River Watershed | collected 2017-08-18 | reverse complement strand
GCTGTTCATCAATCACCGCGAGCGCAAAGTCAGCGACCTGCACCGTATCCGTCCGAAGGGCATGAGCTCCCACCACCATTCGGGCAGAACCGGACGCGATGGCCAACAGGGCTTTACGCTTCGCGGCTGCCCCCATGCTTCCCGTCAACAACACCACACCGATGCGCTCGGCGAGACTACCCAGTGTCCTTTCGATCGACCGAGCGTGCTGCGTTGCGAGCACCTCGGTGGGCGCAATCAACGCGGCCTGGCCGCCATCCTCCACCGCGGTAAGCATTGCGCGCACCGCCACAAGCGTCTTACCCGAACCGACCTCGCCCTGAACCAGACGGTTCATGGGGTGGTCTGCCGACATATCGACATCGATTTCGTCACCCACAGTCAGCTGGTCGGAGGTCAGGCTGTAGGGCAACGCGTCATCGAAAATTCGTCGCAGCTCTCCCGGGCTTCGAGGATGGGCCGAAAGGGCCCGAAGCTTCATGCGTTCCCTGCCCAACGCCGTTTGCACGATGAACGCCTCGTGATATCGCAGGGTATCCCGCGCGGCATGCCAGTGTTCGTGAATGGTGGGCCGGTGAATCTTGTCGAGCGCATCGCGGTACGACAACAAACCGCGCTGCTCGCGAACCGCCGCGGGAATCGGGTCGGGCAGGTCGGCGGGCAGCATGTCGAGGACCACACGCAGCGCCTTGGCAATTTGCCACGATGCCAGCGCACTCGATGCGGGGTAAATCGGGATGGGCAGGTCAGCCCACTGTTGTGCCACGTCCTCGGTGGCCTCGTCCTCGCCGTCAAAGAGCACATAGTCGGGGTGTGTCAGTTGACGCGTGCCACGGTATTCCCCCACCTTGCCCGCAAACATTCCCTGAACCCCGGGGCGCAGCGCACGCGCTCGCCACGACTGGTTGAAGAACGTCAACGAGAGTTTGCCCGTACCGTCCGTGATGACCACCTCGAGCATGCCGCCCGGCTTGCCACGCATAGGCCGCTCGTTCACCCGCACCACCTCGGCGAGGATGGTGACCGTTTCGTCCACGGGCAGCGAGTCCAGCGCGGTCAGCTCACCCCGTTCCGCGTAACGACGTGGGTAATGACCGATCAGGGCACCCACCGTGTCGATGCCAAACGATTTCGCCAGTGCCGCGGCGGTCTTGGGACCCAACACGCCCTGCAACGGCATGTTCATCACGGCAAACGGGGAATCGGTCACCCCTTCACGGTACAACCCGCAACCGAACGACGCGTGCTGTTCGCTCGGGGCCGCGGCACAAACTACCCTGAATACATGACAAGGATTGTGGCCGGTGACGCCGGAGGGCTCAGCATTTCGGTTCCCGACAGCGGAACGCGACCGACCTCGGACCGGGTCCGCGAGGCGATCTTTTCTACACTCGACTCGCTGTTCGATTTCGAGGACGCCCGCGTGCTCGACCTGTTTGCAGGGTCCGGCGCATTGGGCCTCGAGGCCGCATCCCGAGGCGCGAGTCACGTCACACTGGTCGACAAGTCCCCCGCCGCCGCCGCATTGTGCGCATCGAATGGCCGGATTGTGGCCGAGGGCTGCGCCGCACAGGGCCGCTCGGTTGTGGGCGAACCCATCCCGCAGGGAGTCGACGCGTATTTGACCCAGTCCGGTCCTCGCGAATTCGATCTGGTGTTCCTGGACCCCCCATACGACCTGGGAAATCCCGCACTGATTAATTCACTCGGGCTGTTGTCGCGCTTCGTCCACGAGGATTCCGTGGTCGTTGTGGAACGGTCCTCGCGTGACGCCGAGCCCCTGTGGCCCCGCCACTTCGCGGTCAACCGCACGAAAAAGTACGGCGAAACCGCCGTCTATTTTCTCGACGTCCTACCCGTCGCGTAGCGGGTCCCAGCCGCCCTTCGCGGTGAATGGCACACCATCGACGCTGATTCCTGCGGTCGGCACGACCCGCCCGATGACCCGAAATTCGGCGGGGATGGCGGCGCTGAGCGGGAAGGTGGCCAGCAGCGAGTGGTCCTCGCCACCCGTCAATGCAACACGTGAACCCACCGCGGCCAAATCGAAATCAATTCCCACACCACTGGCCGCAGCGATCCGGGCGGCATCCAGCACCAGTCCGTCGCTGATGTCCATCATCGAACTGGCCCCCGCCATGGCGGCGATGCGCCCCGCGTGGATCGGCGGTGCGGGCCGCAGTTGAGCGGACAGTTCGACCGGGTGGGTGCGCCACAGTTCCGCGACCGCCTCGAGGTCGACGACCCCGTCGGGACTCAACGCGTGATCGAACAGCAAGTCCAACCCCTGACGGGCATGACCCAAGGCTCCCGCCACCGTGACGATATGACCCACGCGTGCGCCGGCCCGCGTCACCGGGTTGACGCCGTCGAACTCGCCGGTCGCCGTGACGGACACCATGATGACGGGTGCCGTCGACAGGTCACCGCCCACGACCCCACACCCCGAGGCCAGGGCCTCGGCGGCATCGGCAAAGCCGCGCGAGATGCCCTCGAGAAAGTCGACCGGCGTGCTGGGGGGCGCGGCAACGGCCACGACCAAGGCCGTCGGTGTCGCCCCCATCGCCGCAATATCGGACAGGTTGGTGGCACACGCTTTCCACCCGACGTCGTAACCCGTCGACAGGCCAACCCGGAAGTCGGGGCCCTCGATCATGAGGTCCACGGTCAACGGAACGCGCCCATCGGGCACGGAGATCACGGCACAGTCATCGCCCGGGCCCAGAATCGTGCGATCGGATTCGGGCAACAGCGGGATGATGCGGTGCAGAGTCGCCGCCTCGCCCAGTTCGCCGATTGTGGGGCGGGGAGTGTCGGTGTCGGCCATGCATCAACGGTAGCCTGAAACAGATGAAGCGGAAACTTTTTCTCCCCAGCGGTCTCGCCGTCGTGTTGATGCTGGCCGGTTGTCAGGCCGCGGTCCCGATGGAGCCCGCCGAACTGGCAAACGACCCCGATTGTGCCGAAGTGATGGTGCGATTGCCCGACACGATTGGGACGTTCGAACGCCGATCCACCAACGCGCAGTCCACCGCGGCCTGGGGCGAACCCGCCGCGGTGCTCGTGCGATGTGGGCTCGAACCCGTCGGACCCAGCCCGCTGCCGTGCTTCACCGTCAACGGCATCGACTGGCTGCGCGATGACGCCCAGGCCCCGCTGTATCGTTTCACCACGTTTGGCCGCACACCCGCGGTTGAGGTGTTTGTGGACTCCGAGGCGGCCTCGGGAACCGAAGCACTCGACGCCCTCGCCAACCCGGTCGGGGTTCTGCCGGTGACCGACGCATGCCTGTCCCCCGAGGACGTCTTTGAGGGCTAGGGCCTAGCCCAGCCCCAACAACTTCGACGAAATTCCGCCGGCAGCGCGCAGTGCAACACCGCCGCCGTGACCGGCCTGCGGGAACACCACACGACGGTCGCGCGCCTCGATCAGTGCGTCTCGCAGCACGACGAGCGCAGGGTGACGGGGTGCCCACAGGTACAACGACAGTGCGCCGGGAATCGAGTTGACTTCGTTGACGAACAGTTCACCGGTCGACTCGTCGAGCAACAGGTCGACACGCACGATGCCGGTCAGGCGGGTGACGTCGGCGACTCGGGCGGCCAGTTCGGTGGCGCGTTCGGCGATACCGGGTGCCACAACGGCGGGGAATTCTCGAGGCGCGCTGCCCAATCCCGCCTCGGAACCCTGACCGCCCGCCAAATACTTTTCGGCATACGAGTACAGCCCCGAGGAGTCCGAACCGGAACGCAGCGGGCGTTCCAGGTCGGTGATCTCGAGCTTCGGATAGGTACGGAAACCAATATTGAGGTCGACCAGCTGGGGTCGGTAGGGCTCGAGAACGGCGCCGTTTTTCAGGTGTGGGCTCGAACTGGCGAGCGCCCGCGCGGTGGCCACATCGTCGGCGATCTCGATGCCGATGGACGACCCTCCGAATCGAGGCTTCACGATGTAGGGGCCGGCGAAATCGGGTTCGGTGACGGTGGACACGGCACGGCGCTGCAGCGTCGGAATTCCCGAGGCCTCCATCAGTCCCCCAAAGGCCAGCTTGTCCATGCCGACCGCACCCGCGAACAGGGTGGAACCGGTTGCGGGGATGCCGAGGATATCGAACAGCGCGGCCGCGCCACCGCCCTCGCCAACGCCACCGTGGAAGCACAACAGGGCCGATTCGATGTCGAGTCGCTCGGCGCCACCGAGGCGCTTCTTGAGGTAGAGGCCCGAATCACCGGACAGGCGCACGTCGAGCAGTTTGGAATCCTTGGGTGCGCCCTCGAGGTAGTCGCTGGCCTCGGTGCCCGAGGGGACCAGGAACCATTCGCCACTGGGCGCCCAGTACAGGGGCAGGACGCGGTCGCCCGCCTCGGTGAGGACGCGTTCGGCCTGAAGACCGGTCAGAATCGAGATTTCGTGTTCGGGGCTAGGGCCGCCAAATACTACCGCCCACGGTGCGCTGCTCATGGAAATCCCGTCTCGGTCCCCCTGCCGCGGAACCGGGTTTACGCGTAGTGATCCGGCAGGTCGTTCTCTACGAGGATAACGCCCGCCGAGCCCGCGCGTTGGAACGCCTCGGCCATCGCCGCCGTTCGACTGACCGCGAGGGTCGCGCCCGGGTAACCCGCCTGAAGCGCGGCACGATTCGTGTACCCCACAACGAACAGGTCGCCGCCGGCCTCAAGAATCGCTGCGGCAAAGTCCTTGTTGCGCTCGAACTGCACGTCGCCCAGTTCGATCATGCCCGGTGTGACGACGACGAGTTTGCCGCCACGGTCTGCAGCCAGTTGCACGGCGCCCTCGAGGGCACGGCGCGCACCGACCGGGTTCGAGTTGTAGGTATCGTCCACGATCACTGCACCCGAGGGAGCAGTGTGGACCTCGGCGCGATGAGCGGCTCCCGGCAGTGAGTGCAAGCGGTCGGCGTATGCGGCGACGGGAACGTTGAGAGCAAAGGCAATACCGGCAGCGACCGCGATGTTGACCGCGTGCCCCACGCCCGAAATGGTGACGGGGACGGTCTGGCCCTGAGTGGTCAGGGTTGCAGCGGTGGGGTCAACGGTGACATCGGCCTCGGCGCCCGTCGCGCTGACTCGAACAACGGTCTTGCCCAGCCGCTCGCACACGTCCGCAAGCTCGGCAAGCAGGGGATCGTCGATGGGCAACACCACGATCTTGGCTTTTTCCGTGATTTCGGCTTTGGCCGCAAAAATCGTTTCGCGGTCACGCATGCGCTCGAGGTGGGCCTCGCCGATGACGGTGATTGCCGCGATGTCGGGCGGGAACGATTCGGACAGCTCGCGGATTTCACCCGGCTGGTACACGCCCATCTCGGCGACAAAGACCTCGGTTCCCGGGGTCAGCTTGTCATTCACCGCACGCGACAGACCCAGAAGGTTGTTGAAACTCGCGGGGCTGGGGACCACGGAAAACTGTGCCTGCAACAGGTGGGTGACATAGCCCTTGGTCGAGGTTTTTCCGTACGAGCCGGTGATGGCGACGACGGTGGGACGCACCTGCGTGATCTTCTTCTGGGCGGCGACCAACCATTTACGGGACAGTGCTTTTTCGACCGGCTTCATGATCAAAAGTGCGAGGTCGGTGATCATGGGGGTGAGGAACACCACGATGAGCGCACCACTGATGCCGGACAGCAGGATGGACCACACGATCGGCTGGAATAGTCCGGACGGGTCCCATTGCAGGGTCATGAACAGGGTTTCGAGAATCAAGTTGAACACCCAGAACATAGCGAAGACCGACCCCGCGGCGAGTACCACCCACAGGGGGAACCACAGCACCGCCAAGCGGCGGGTACGAGCCGTCCACCGCAGGGGCGCCGAAGTTCCTCGAATCGTGAGGCCGAACGGAGCAAAGCTGGCCAGTGCGACGACAGCGGCCATCCCCAACGGGCTCAGCAACGCGAGCCACATGACAATCTCGATCGCGAGGTCGCCCGTGGCGATCCACAGCACGACGGCCGAGATCAGGAAGGCAGCCGCCAACGGCCACCATGCCCAGGGACGGTTGCGATACCAGCCCATGGTCACACGCCGCACCCAGCCGGGAATGTAATGCTCGCGCTGAGCGAGTCGCATTGCCTTGGGTAACAGCAAGATCGCGGCCGGCACCATGGCGGCGATCGTCTTCAGAATCATTTCCATCATGATGCGGTCTCCTTCAGAGTCGAGCGCACGGCAGTGGCGACGGCAACAGCCAGGTCGCCCTCCATCAGGTGCGCGGTACCCGGCACAACCTCCCAGGTTGCTCCTGCGATTCGTGTGGACGCGATCTGACCCGCGGCGGTGGGGGCGGCGGTGTCGTTTTCGCCCCACACCATAGCAACGGGAAGGCGCAGCGTGGCCATATCCTCGTCGTAATTTTCGTTCACGGTGGTAACCAAGATGTCGCGCATGATGCCCTGGGCCGCGTTGTAATCGGCGCTGCCGAAACGGGAACGAATCGCGGTCATGCGGGCGTCACTGAGGACTCCCCAGCGGTTCAGGGTGCGGGCAATGCGGTATCCCAGCGCGGGTCGTGACGTCGACGCGAGGCGCACCAAGGGCGCACCCGTAAGAACCAGCGCGGACACGAGCTCGGGGTATTGGGCGGCGAGGCGGACCGCAATACGGCCGCCAAACGAGTGCCCGACAACGACGACCGGGCCGAAGGGTCGAATTGCATCGGCGACGAGGGCCGCGTAGTCGGCGGTCCCCCACACGGTTTCGGGTGGGCTGGTCGGCCCGAAGCCCGGCAGGTGAACGGCCACCGCGTCAAGACCCGACAGGATGGACGCGAAATCGTTACCCGAGCGTCCCCAGCCGTGCAAAGCAACGACGGCGGGCGGCATCGAGCCGAAACGTTCGGCGAGCACCTTTCCGTCCGCGAGGGCCTGAATCACGGCGACTACTCGGCCGCGGGTGCCGACGAATCGTCGGTCGCCAGGTGGGGCGCCAGTTCGCGCGGGTCCAGCGTGCCCTGCAGAACCTGTTCGACCTGGGACACGATGGGCATGAATACGCCCTTCGCGCGGGCCAACGACAGGACGGGAGAAACCGAGGACAGACCCTCGGCGGTCTTGTCCATCTGGCGAATTACCATGTCATACGAGTATCCCTGGCCCAGCAGCCGGCCGGCGGTGTTGTTGCGTGACAGCGGGGATTCACAGGTCGCGATGAGGTCGCCGAGACCCGCAAGGCCCCACATGGTTTCCGGCTTTGCGCCGTAGGCCGCGGCGAACGCCGACAGTTCCGCCAGACCCCGGGTGATGATTGACGCCTTGGTGTTATCGCCATATCCCACACCATCGGCGATGCCGACAGCCAGAGCGATGAGGTTCTTGAGCACGCCACCAAATTCGGTGCCGATCACGTCGTTGTTGACAAACGACTTGAAATATGGATTTGTCGACAGTGCAGCGACGGCGGTTGCCGTCTCGAGCGATTCCGAGGAAACGACTGCCGCGGTCGGTTCCTCTTTCGCGATCTCGAGGGCAAGGTTGGGGCCGGACAGCACCGCAATCCGCGACGCATCGATGGAGGCCGCCTCGGCGATGACCTGGCTCATCCGCAGACCCGAGGCGCGCTCGACGCCCTTCATTAGGCTGACGACGGGCACGTCGGGGTCAATGAGTCCGGAAATTCCCTCGAGCACCTCGCGCAGCGATTGCGATGGAACCGACAGATAGATCTGCTCGGCACCCGCCAGAGTCACGGCCATCGAGGTGGACGCCGAGACGCTCAACGGCAAGTTAACGCGCTGCAGGTACCGCGTGTTGCGGTGGGTTTCGTTGATCTCGCGGGCGATTTCGTCGCGACGGGCCCACAGGGACACATCGGCGCCGCCGTCGGCGAGGACCTTGGCAAAAGTGGTGCCCCACGATCCGGCACCCAGAACGGCAACGCGAGTCATCGGAACGCCCCCGTCTCGGACTGACCGTGATCGGCAGGATTCCAGCGCGTGGCCGGAGCGGGTTCCCCGCGCAGCTGCGACTGCAGGTCGGCAATGGCCTGCATCAAATAGTCGGTGGCCTCGGCCAGAAGTTTTTGGTCGCGGACCTTGCCCTCGAAGCGGCTCATGTCGAGGGGCTTACCGATCAGCACCTGGATGGGCGAACGCGGGAACAACCGGATCTTGCCCGAATAGCGCGGCATGAGGACCTGAGTTCCCCAGTGTGCGGCCGGGATCAGGGGCATGTTGGCGTCCAACGCCATGCGAACCGCGCCGGTCTTGCCGCGCATGGGCCACATGTCGGGATCACGCGTCAACGAACCCTCGGGGTAAATGATGATCCCCTGCCCGGCGGCGGCCAGGGTCTGGGCGGCTTTCATCGGGGCGACGGCGCGTTCCTTGCCCTCGCGTTCGACGGGAACCTGTCCCAGCCAGCGCAGAATCGAACCCATGACGGGGACACGGAACAGCGACGCCTTGGCCATAAATCGGGGAACTCGACCCGATTTCCAGGCGGCAAGGCCCATGATGATGGGGTCGATCGCGCTGTAGTGACAGGGCGCCAGGATGAACGAACCGGTTTTGGGGATGTTCTCGCCACCGGTGACCTGGATGCGCGAAATCAGGTTCATCAACGGCACGACGGTGCCCGCAATGGCGTGCCACCGCAGTGTGCGCTCTGATGTCGACATCGGGCCTCCTGGTTTTCCGAGCCTAGTCCGCGAGCTCGAAGTCGGCGCCCAGCACACGCAACTTGTCGATGAAGTGCTCGTAGCCTCGGGCGATGATCCCGACATTGCTGATGGTCGACGTGCCCGTCGCAGCCAATGCGGCGATGAGGTGCGAGAACCCACCGCGCAGGTCGGGCACACGAATGTCGGCCCCGTGCAGCGGGGTGGGGCCCGTAATCACGGCGGCCTGCTCTAGTGGGCGACGAGGCACGCGGCGGGTGATCGACGCAATACCGTCCTGGTGCACGGTGATGTTTGCGCCCATTGCATTGAGCGATTCGGTGAAACCGAACCGGTTCTCGTACACGGTCTCGTGCACGACTGATGTGCCCTCGGCCTGCGTCAAGGCAACGACCAAAGGCTGCTGCCAGTCGGTCATAAAGCCGGGGTGAACATCGGTTTCGACAACCACGGGGCGCAGCGGCCCGCCGGGGTGCATGAAACGAATTCCGTCATCAAACACCTCGAATTCGCCGCCGACCTTGCGATACACGTTGAGGAAAGTCAGCAGCTCGGGCTGCTGTGCGTTGGCAACAAAAATGTCACCCTTCGTGGCCAGTGCGGCCGACGCCCACGAGGCGGCCTCGTTGCGATCGGCGAGCGCGCGATGGTTGTAACCACCCAGCTTCTCGACACCCTCGATAAAGATTGTGCGGTTGGGCTCCACCCAGATGATCGCGCCCATCTTTTGCAAAATCACGATGAGGTCCATGATTTCGGGCTCAATCGCGGCGTTCTTCAGTTCGGTAACTCCCTCGGCGCGTACCGCGGTGAGCAGCACTTGTTCGGTGGCACCAACGCTGGGGAATGGCAACTCAATCTGTGCTCCGCGCAAACGCTGGGGTGCTGTGAGATGAATTCCTTGCGGAAGCTTGGTCACCGTCGCGCCGAAAGCACGCAGAGCATTGAGGTGGAAGTCGATGGGGCGATCGCCGATGCGGCAGCCACCGAGGTCGGGAATGAACGCCTCGCCCAACTGGTGCAGCAACGGACCACAAAACAGGATGGGAATGCGGCTGGAACCGGCATGTGCATCGATCTCGGCAAAGTGGGCGCTGGTGACATTTGTGGTGTCGAAAGTGAGTTCGCCGTCCGCCGTGTCTGTGACCACAACACCGTGTGCTTCGAGCAGACCACGAACGATGAAGACATCACTGATGTTGGGGACGTCACGCAACACCGAGGGCTTGTCGCCCAACAGTGCGGCAACCATCGCCTTGGTGACCAGGTTCTTTGCACCACGCACATCGATGCGGCCCTCGAGCGGCTTGCCGCCATGAATGATGATGGTGTCCGCGGTCAGCCCCACCCGCTCGCCCTGACGGCGTGCGTCGTCGCTCAACGAGTTCATCGTGCGGGCAACGTCGTCGGGCGCCACGATTCGCGGTGCTTCTCGAATTCGGTGATGTCGGACTCGTGACGCAGAGTCAAACCGATATCGTCGAGCCCTTCCATCAGGCGCCAGCGCGTGTAGTCGTCGATATCGAACGGACTGGTCACCGAACCGCAGGTGACGGTGCGGTCGACGAGGTTGACCGTGACCTCGGTGCCGGGTGCGGCATCGAGTTCAGCCCAGATCGCTTCGACAACCGATTCGGGAACAACGGCAGCGAGAAGCCCCTGCTTGCCCGAGTTTCCGCGGAAAATGTCCGCGAAACGAGGAGCGATGACGGCGGTGAAGCCGTAGTCACGCAGCGCCCATACGGCGTGCTCGCGCGACGATCCGGTGCCGAAATCCAGCCCCGCAACTAGAACTGTGCCCGAGGCATACGCGGGGTTGTTGAGGACGAAATCGGGTTCTTGGCGCCAGCGCTGGAACAGTGCATCCTCGAAGCCGGTCTTGGTAACACGCTTGAGGAACTCGGCGGGAATGATCTGGTCGGTGTCAACGTTGGTGCGCTTCAGAGGCACACCGACACCGGTGATGACATCGATCTTGTCCATTAGTTGGCTCCGTTCTCGAGGTCCCACGGGCTCGACAGGGTGCCGCGAATCGCTGTGGCGGCTGCCACCTGAGGCGACACAAGGTGGGTGCGGCCGCCCTTGCCCTGGCGTCCTTCAAAGTTGCGGTTCGAAGTCGAGGCGGAACGCTGACCGGGCTTCAATTGATCCGGGTTCATGCCCAGACACATCGAGCAGCCAGCGAAACGCCATTCCCCACCGAATTCTTCGACGATTTTGTCGATGCCCTCAGCCTCGGCCTCGATGCGCACACGCGCCGATCCGGGAACGACGAGAAGTTCCACACCGGGGGCCAGCTTCTTGCCCTTAATGATCGAAGCAAAGGTTCGCAGATCCTCGATGCGCGAGTTCGTGCACGAGCCCATGAACACGACGTCAACGGGGATGTCCTTCATCGGAGTGCCCGCGATCAACCCCATGTATTCCAGGGCGCGCTCGGCATTTGCGCGGTCGTTCGCATCGGCAATATCCGCCGGGTTGGGGACGTTCTCGCTGAGCGAAACACCCTGACCGGGGTTGGTACCCCAGGTCACAAAGGGCTCCAGCGTGTCCGCGTCGATGAAGACTTCGGCATCAAATGTGGCACCTTCATCGGAAGCCAGAGTGCGCCAGTACGCGACCGCAGCATCCCAGTCGTCACCCTGCGGAGCGTGGGGACGACCCTTGAGGTAGTCGAAGGTGGTGTCATCGGGTGCGACCATTCCGGCGCGGGCGCCCGCCTCGATGCTCATGTTACAGATCGTCATGCGGCCATCCATTGACAATGCACGGATGGCGCTGCCGCGGTATTCGAGCACATAGCCTTGGCCGCCGCCGGTACCGATCTTGGCGATCACGGCGAGGATGATGTCCTTCGCCGAAACACCGGGGCGCAGCGTGCCCTCGACGTTGATGGCCATGGTTTTGAACGGCTTCAAGGGCAGTGTCTGGGTGGCCAAAACGTGTTCGACCTCGGACGTGCCAATACCGAATGCCATTGCACCAAATGCGCCGTGTGTCGAGGTGTGGCTGTCACCGCAGACCACGGTGATTCCCGGCTGGGTCAAGCCCAGCTGGGGGCCGACCACGTGAACGATGCCCTGGTCAATGTCACCCAGCGAGTGCAAACGAATTCCGAATTCGGCGGCGTTGCGGCGCAGGGTCTCGATCTGGGTGCGCGACGTGGGGTCGGCGATCTGAGCGGTGATGTTCAGAGTGGGCGTGTTGTGGTCCTCTGTGGCGATCGTCAGATCGGGGCGACGGACCGGTCGGTCGGCAAGGCGTAGACCGTCGAAAGCTTGGGGGCTAGTGACCTCGTGGACGAGGTGAAGGTCGATGTAGACCAGGTCGGGTTCGCCGTTTTCACCCGTGACAACACGGTGGGCATCCCACACTTTCTGCGCCAGAGTACGAGGGGCTGATGAGTCCATGAATTGAGCCCTTTCCATTCGTTACAGACTACCACTGAGGCCGCTCGGAGCCGCCGTTGATGCGACGCTATCGGGCCCCCGCAGCGTTTAATCCGACGCGGGTGGGGTACGTCGGATACGCAGCAGGCTCAATGCCACCGCTGCAACCAATGAAACCGCGATCACAATAAGCGACCACGAGGTTTCAATCTCGGGCACCCAGTCCACGTGCTGGCCGTTGTTGATGAACGGGACCTCGTTGGTGTGCAGTGCGTGGAAGACAAGCTTGACCCCGATGAACGCCAAAATTACGGCGACACCGTGGGCCAGGTAGTAGAGCTTGTCGACCATCGCGCCCAACAGGAAGTACAGCTGTCGCAAACCCATCAGGGCAAAAACGTTGGCGGTGAAGACGAGGAACGGGCTGGTGGTAATGCCAAAAATTGCGGGGATCGAATCGATTGCAAAAAGCAGGTCGGTGACGCCCAGCGACAGGAATACCAGGAACACGGGAGTGAACATTGCGTGACCGTTCACACGGGTGCGCCATTTGGTTCCGTCCCATTCGGGACTGACCTTCAGAGACTGTTGCAGTCGCCGAATCAGCGGGTGATCGTGACCTTCGTCGTCATCGTGGCCCCCGACGGACCGGATTTGTTGCAGAGCGACCCAGAAGAGGAAGCCGCCAAAAATGTAGAACAGCCACGTGAAGTTATCAACAAGGCTCGCGCCCACAATGATGAACGCCGCACGCAAGATCAGGGCCACGATGATTCCCAGCATCAGCATCTCTTGCTGGTACTGCTTGGGAACCTGGAATTTGGCCATGATCAGCAGGAAAACGAAGAGGTTGTCGACCGACAGGCTGTACTCGGTCAGCCAACCCGCGAGGAACTGAATCGAGTGTTCGGCACCCGAAACCCCGGCCGGGTCGTTGGCGTTACCGACAACGTAAATGAGGCCCGCAAAAATCAGCGCCAGGGTTACGTAAAAGGCGACCCACAACGAGGTTTCGCGAGTGGAGGGTTGGTGTGGTCGGCGCGCGATGATGAACAGGTCAGCCAGCAGGATAATGCTGAGCACCGTGACACTGGTGGCATGGAACCAGAACGGCAATTCGACGGTCACGTGTTCTCCTTTGTGGACTTCATCAGGGTACCAGCGGGGGACGCGCGGGGACGAAAAAACCCCCGAACTGTGAAGTTCGGGGGTTATGCGTGACCCCAGCGGGATTCGAACCCGCGTTACCGCCGTGAGAGGGCGGCGTACTAGGCCGCTATACGATGGGGCCGTAAAGCAACCTCGTCAGTATGCCACACCGTGACGGGGCTGCGCAAACCGGGATGTCAGTGCACGGCTGCAGGCAGCACGAGCAATGCGCCGGGGCGAACCTCGATGTCACAGGGCAGCGGCCCGATGCGTTCCCCGTCGGAATACCCGATCAGTGCATCGGATTCGATTCGAATGCTGCGGGCCTGACGAATCACCACTCGACGGTCTGTGACGTGCTTGCCGGTGAAAACTTTGGGGAAGATTCGCAGCAGACCCAGTCGCGAAACCGGCCGGACGATCATGACATCCAAAAGTCCGTCATCCCATCGGGCATCGGGACAAATCAACATGCCGCCACCGTATCGATTGTTGTTCGCCACTGTGAGCAATACGCCCTGTTCATCGGCGGTTTCACCGTCGAGGGTCAGGCGATAGTTGATGGGCTTCAGTCCCGCGAGCTCGAGAAGCATGGCCACGATGTAACGGTTGGGGCCGGTCGGCCACGACATGCGGTTGGTGCGTTCGTTGACAATTCCGTCAAACCCTGCGGACACCGTGGAGATGAACCAGCGGCTAACCCCGCCGAAGGTCATGATTCCGGCATCGATGCGCTGTGCGGGCCGGTCAAGTGCGTCGATGATGGCGTCAATGCCCGCTGTGGTGTCCCCTTCGGGCATGTTGAGCATGCCGCACGCCGTGTCGTTTCCGGTGCCGCTGGGCATGATGGCGAGGGGCACATCCGTTTCGGCGCAGGCAGTGGCGCCCAGCTGTGCCGTTCCGTCGCCGCCGACAACTATCAGTGCGTCGATTCCGTGACCCACTGCCGTCCGGCACGAGGCCAGCAGCTCATCGTACGAGTCTTCTTGGATGACCTGAACGGTTCGACCCGAGGCGCGCAGTGCGTCCACCAAAGCCGGCCCGATCTCGACGCCCGCCCCCTTGGACGCGGAGGGATTGATGGCAACGGCAACGTGCACGCGCAGGGACTTCAGTGTCATGTGACGATATTGGCATACGGATTCCGTGGCGAGGCGCATCGAGATTCCCCTCGCGCCTTTCGACACTCCGAGGTTGTCTACATGCGGCGATTATCGTGACGGAAATTTAGGGTAATCGCATGAGGGTGCTGATCGCCATGAATGCCCTAAAGGGCACACTGACTTCTGTTACAGCGAGCATGGTGGTTGCCCGCACATGGCGGCTGGCCCGACCCCTGGACTCGATTACCGTGCTGCCGATGGCCGACGGTGGCGATGGGACGCTCGCGGCGGCGGCTGCGGCGGGAATGGGGACACTCAGCCACCCCGTCGACGTGACCGGACCCGACGGATCGGCCGTCAGCGCTTCGTGGGTTGACCTCATATCTGGTGACGTGCTGGTCGAACTGGCCGCCTCCAGCGGAATTGCGCTGATGCCCCAACTCGACGCACTGAGCGCAACGACCAGGGGCCTGGGCGAGACTATATCGGCCGCCCTCGCGAATCGGTCCGACCGAGACTTTACGCTGTACATCGCGGTCGGAGGCTCGGCAAGCACAGACGCGGGATTGGGCGCGCTGCGGGCACTGGGGCTTGGCGTCCATGACGCGGCCGGCAACCCCGTGCGAGACGGCGCGGCGGGCCTCGCCGACATCACCCACATCGACACCCAAGGAATGACCGCGCCGCCTGCTCGAGTCGTGATCTTGACCGATGTGCGGTCGCCGCTGCTGGGTGAACACGGGGCACTGCGCTTCGCACCCCAAAAGGGCGCAACGCCCGAGGACCTGCCACGGATCGCCGCGGGGTTACAGAACCTCGTCGACGTCGTCCGCGCCGACGGCCACACGGTGGCGCGGACGCCCGGCGCGGGCGCGGCCGGTGGCACCGCCTTTGGTTTTGGCGCACTGTGGGGCGCCGAGATCATGGACACCCACGATTTTTTCTTCCGGACGTTTTCGCTCGCAAAAATTGTCGCCGACCACGACCTCGTCATCACGGGCGAAGGCGCATTCGATGCGACATCACTCGCGGGCAAATCCACCGGGCGAATCCTCGAGGCGGCGCAGGACGGCGGCACAACCGCAGCCGTGATTGCCGGACGGTTTACGCACCATGACTCTGCGGGGCAGTTCATCGAGGTTCCCCTGGCGGACGTCGAGGCCCTGACCTGGGCACAGCACAACCCCATCGAAGCGGTGGCCGGTGCCGCGAAGGAACTGGCGAGAAAGTTCTAGAGAACCGATTTTTGCTGGGGTGCCTGGACTCGAACCAAGAACAAAGGTACCAGAAACCTCCGTGTTGCCAATTACACCACACCCCATTGGCACGACTACGTCGCGAGTTATTACATTACCGCATCATCCGGCTCGTCGCGAACCACTGCGGGCTTTAGGGCCGAAAAATCGGGAAAAACTGGCCGAAAAATGTCTAGCCGAGGCCGACCAATGAGCGATTAATGGCCGCGGCGACGCGCTGGCCCGCACCGGCGGCAATCATCAACTGCTGGGGGCCCGGAGGCGTAATGTCGCCCACCGCCCACACACCGTGAGCGCTGGTACGACCCAGGTGGTCGACCGTGACCAGGCCGTCCGCATCGGTAACGAGCTGCAGCGGGGCCGCGAACTGCAGGTTTGCCGTCCACTGGGGGCGCACAAACAGCGCGCGGCGCTCGATGACATCATCATCGGCGAATCGGACACCCGAGATAAAACCGCCCTGGCCGCCCTCGATGTCCCGAATCGGCCTGCTGTCCACCCTGACACCGGCCTCGGCGAGTCGGTCCACCCACCAGTCCGACACACACTCGACACCATTGGTGAACACGAACAGATCGGAGGACCACTGTGACAGCAGCAACGCACGTTCGGCGACATCGGGGGTTTCGCCAATCAGACCGATAGCGGCACCCTTGTATTCGTAGGCGTCACATTCCATGCACGAGTGAATGCTGGTCCCATAGAACTGGCGCAGGCTGGGGATAGCGGGGAATGACTCGGTCAAACCCGACGCAATCACGACGTGCGCGGCGCGGTACTGGAATCGCTCCCCCGAACGGCTGGATGCCGTGACGAATACGCCAGTCTCGTCGGACACGACCTCGGTGACATTCGCGGACACCACGGTCACCTCGTCGTAGGCCTCGATTTCTTCACGACCCAGTCGACGCAGCTCTAGGGGCGGGACGCCGTCGCGCGTGATGAATCCGTGGGACTTCAGGGACACCGCGTGGCGAGGCCGGTTCGAGTCGATAACGACGACGGACCGAGCTGCTCGTGCGAGGTTCAGAGCGGCGGCAAGGCCCGCGGGCCCGGCGCCGATGACAACAACCTCGACATCGATCATTTAGATCAACTTTCCTCGCAACAGGTGGATTCGGTCGAGCGAAACCTGTCGACCCAGAATCTCCATCGATTCGAACAGAGGCGGGCTGATGCGGCGACCCGAGATTGCGGTGCGAACCGCACCAAAAGCACTGCGGGGCTTGAGTCCCATGCCCTCCAGCAGGGTGTCGCGCAGCGCCTGTTCGATGGTGGCGGTCGACCAGGTGTCCAGCGCGGTCAACGCCTCGTGCGACGCGGCGAGCACATCGGCAGCGGCGGCGTCCAGGCCCGCGAGAGCATCCTCGGCAAAGTCAAAGTCAGTACCCGATACGAACAGGAACCGCACCATCTCGGGGATTTCACTGAGCACGGTCACACGTTCGCGAACCAGCGGCGCAACCTCAATGAGGGTCGCGGTCTGTGTCGACGATGCGGGCACGGACACGAGTCCGGCCTTCTGCAGGTAGGGCAGGACGCGCTCGATGAATTCGGGTTCGGGCAACAGGCGGATGTGGTCGCCGTTGATCGAATCGGCCTTCTTCAGGTCAAAACGAGCGGGGTTGGGGTTCACATCGTGCACGTCGAAGGCGGCAATCATCTCGTCGATTGTGAATACGTCACGGTCGTGCGAAATCGACCAGCCCAGCAGCGAGAGATAGTTCAACAGGCCCTCGCGGATGAAACCACGGTCGCGGTGATGGAACAGGTTCGACTCCGGGTCGCGCTTGGACAGCTTCTTGTTTCCCTCGCCCATGACGTAGGGCAGGTGGCCAAAGCGGGGCACAAACGTGGTCACGCCGATCTCGATCAACGCGTGGTACAGGGCGATCTGACGAGGCGTCGACGACAGCAGGTCCTCGCCACGCAGCACGTGGGTAATGCCCATCAACGCATCGTCGACAGGGTTCACGAACGTGTACAGGGGCTGGCCATTCGGGCGCACAACAACGAAGTCGGTGGTCGCCCCGCGGGGGAAGACGATAGGACCACGCACGATGTCGTCGAATCCCAGTTCGACATCGGGAACCCGCAGGCGCAGAGCCGGTTGACGGCCCTCGGCGCGGTACGCGGCGCGCTGGTCGTCGGTCAGGTCGCGGTCACTGTTGTCGTACCCCATCTTGGGGTCGCGGCCGGCGGCGACGTTGCGCGCCTCCATCTCGTCCGGGGTGATGTACGACTCGTACAGGTGGCCTGTTGCGAGCAGCCGCGAGATGAGGTCCTGGTAAATTTCGGTGCGCTGAGATTGGCGGTAGGGCTCGTGCGGGCCGCCCTTGACGACTCCCTCGTCCCAGTCCAGACCCAACCAGCTCAGAGCATCGAGCAGCTGCTCGTAGCTTTCTTCACTGTCGCGCTCTGCGTCGGTGTCCTCGATACGGAACACAAAGGTTCCGCCCACGTGCCGGGCGTACGCCCAGTTGAACAGTGCCGTACGGATCAGTCCCACGTGGGGGGTTCCGGTGGGAGACGGGCAGAAACGAACGCGGATATCAGATCCGGTAGCGGTAGTGAAGGGCGTATCCATTTGCACCCAGTCTAGCGGCGGGGCCGCGCGCCTATTCGGCTGAGTCGGTGGCGCGAACGCGGGCCAACATCACGAGCAGGACGGTGGCCGCAACGACGCTGAGGATGGTGACGAGAGACAGCCCGACGTAGCCCATCATGGCGACGGCCGGTCCCGCGAGTGCGCCCGCAGCGGCACCCGATGCGCTCATGACCAGGTCGCTGCGACCCTGGATGCGGGTCTTGTTTTCCGCAAAACAGGTTTCAACGACGAGGGTCGATCCCGCCACGGTGTTGGCGCTCCACCCCAGCCCCAGCAGGAACAATCCCACGGTCACCAGAGTCTGGTTATCGGCGAACATGGCCGTGACGACGAGGCTGGCCAGCATGATGCCCTGACCGATAAACATGACCCGCAGTCGACCGATGCGGTCGGCAAGAATTCCGAATACGGGCGAAAACGCGTACATTCCGGCGACGTGCAGGCTGATAGCAAAACTGCTTGATGCGAGGCTCGCCCCGTGATGCACGAGGTGCACGGGCGTCATCGACATGACAGCGACCATGGTGGCATGGCCCAAGCCGATGGCCGCGATGATGAAGAGCACACGGCGCTGGACCGGCCGGTTGAGGTTCTCGCCCGCGGCGACCTGGTCCAACTGCAGTTCGCGTCGAACAGCGAGCGGGTCGGGCCGCAACCCCACGACATACACGACGGTCGCACACAGCTGCGCGGCGATGGTGAACAGGAACGGGCCCGTCATGTGCGGCATGCCCAGCGCGTCCCCCATGTCGGCCCCAATGCCGTTGAGGTTCGGAGCCGCAACGGCACCGATGGTGGTTGCCCATACGACGATTGACAGATCGCGCCCACGCGTGGCGGGGGTCGCCAGGTCGGTTGCGGCGAAACGCGCCTGCAGGTTCACCGCACCGCCAACGCCGATCACACCCAAACCGAGCAACAGCACGGGCAGGCTCATCATGGCGCTGGACGAAATGATGATCAGCGCACCGAATGCCGCGAGGGCAGCACCCGTTCCCAGCGCAAAGGCGCGCCCACGGCGTTGCGCGAGTCGCGCCAACGGAATCGCGGCCACTGCCGAGCCCAGCGTCGACATCGTCGCCGCCATTCCCGACCAGGCCTCGCTGCCCGTGATGTATTCGGCCAGCAGCGCACCCATGGTGAGTGTCGCGCCCATTCCCAGCCCGGCCATAATCTGGCCGAACACGAGGACATTGCGCGTGCGTCGTTGCAGCGTGGGCTGGTCCAGAGCGCTCATGGCCTACGACCGGTCGTCGCGGTTGCGGGCGGGGTTGGACAGCGTTCCAATTCCCGAGATGGTGATGTCGACGTTCTGTCCATCGAGGAAGCCACCCAGGCCCGCGGGGGTGCCGGTGAGGATGACGTCGCCGGGCAGCAGCGTAAATGCATTGGTGACGTAGGTCATGATTTCCGCGATGGGGTGGATCATGTCCTTGGTGTTACCGTGGCGACGAGGTTCGCCGTCGACGAAGGTGGAAATTTCGACGTTCTGGGGGTCAAGGTCGGTTTCGATCCACGGCCCCAGCGGGCAGAAGGTATCGAATCCCTTGGCGCGGGCCCACTGCCCGTCGGCGAACATGGCGTCACGTGCGGACACATCGTTGCCGATCGTGTAACCCCAGACATAGTCCTGCCAGTTGTCGGCGGTCAGTCGGTGTGCCACGCGGCTGATGACGACGGCCAGTTCGCCCTCGTGAACGATGCGACCTTCGATGGGCGGGATGACGATGGGGTCACCGGGGCCGACGACGGCGGTGGAGGGCTTGAGGAAGACGAGGGGTGTGGTCGGTCCGTCGTGGTGCATTTCGGCAACGTGTTCGGGATAGTTCATTCCCACACAGACGACCTTCGAGGGAATCACGGGGGCCAACAGGCGGGCCGAGTCCAGCGGAACACGTTCCCCCGTGGTGTCATATCCGTCGATCAGGGGGTGGCCGGACAGCACGACAATGTCGGTGTCATCGATGATTCCGTAGCGGGGTCCAGCACCGTCGGTAAAGCGCGCAATTTTCACTCGTCAACTCTAGCCATTCGTACGGAGGCTAACCATCAGCGCGCACAAAAACGGCCCCCGCTGCACGAATGCGCCGTGCGGGGGCCGTTTTGTGAAGAATTCGGCTTAGGCCTGGTTCTGCTTCTTGAGGCGCGAGGCTGCACGGGCGCGCTCGTTGGCGTCCAGCGAAACCTTACGAATGCGCACCTTCTCGGGCGTGACCTCGACACATTCGTCCTCGCGGGCGAATTCGAGGCATTCCTCGAGCGACATGTCGCGGGGAGGGGTCATGCGCTCGAGAACTTCCGAGGTGGACGAACGGATGTTGTTGAGCTGCTTTTCCTTCGTCACGTTGACATCCATGTCGTCGGCACGCGAGTTCTCGCCGACAACCATGCCCTCGTAGCATTCGTCACCGGGGTGAACGAAGAATGCCATACGCTCCTGCAACGCCATCATGGCGAACGCGGTGGCGACACCGCTGCGGTCCGACACGATCGAGCCGTTCTGACGGGTGACGATTGCACCAGCCCAGGGACCGTAACCGTGCGAGATGGCGTTGGCGATACCGGTACCACGAGTGGTGGTGAGGAACTCGGTGCGGAAGCCGATCAGACCACGCGAGGGAACGATGAACTCCATGCGGACCCAGCCGGTGCCGTGGTTCTGCATGCCGTCCATGCGGCCCTTGCGGTTGGCGAGCAGCTGAGTGATGGCGCCGAGGTATTCCTCGGGGACGTCAACGGTGAGGTGCTCGAAGGGCTCGTGCTTCTTGCCGTCGATGGTCTTGGTCACAACCTGGGGCTTGCCCACGGTCAACTCGAAACCTTCACGTCGCATGTTTTCGACGAGGATGGCCAGCGCGAGCTCGCCACGACCCTGGACTTCCCATGCGTCGGGGCGACCGATGTCGACCAGCTTGACCGACACGTTACCGATGAGCTCGCGGTCCAGACGGTCCTTGACCATGCGGGCGGTGAGCTTGTGGCCCTTGACCTTACCCACGAGAGGCGAGGTGTTCGTGCCGATGGTCATCGAGATGGCGGGGTCGTCGACGGTGATGACGGGCAGAGCGCGCGCGTCGTTGGGGTCGGCAATGGTTTCACCAATAGTGATGTTCTCGATACCCGCAACGGCGACGATGTCGCCGGCCTTGGCGGACTCGGCGGGGATGCGCTCGAGAGCCTTGGTGATCAGCAGCTCGGTGATGCGCACGTTTTCGACGGTGCCGTCGTGCTGCATCCATGCAACGGTCTGGCCCTTCTTGATCTCGCCCTGGAAGATACGCAGCAGTGCGATACGACCGAGGAACGGCGACGCGTCAAGGTTGGTGACGTGGGCCTGCAGGGGGTGCTCGTCGTCATAGGTGGGAGCGGGGATGCGGTCGAGAATGGCCTGGAACAGAGGCTCGAGGTCCTCGTTGTCGGGCAGCTCGCCGTCGGCGGGCTTGTTCCATGACGCAGCACCGGCACGACCCGATGCGTACACAACGGGCAAGTCGAGGATCGAGTCGAGGTCGAGGTCGGGGACCTCGTCGGCGAGGTCCGAAGCGAGGCCCAGCAGCAGGTCCTGGGTTTCACCCACGACAGCGTCGATGCGCGCGTCGGGACGGTCGGTCTTGTTGACGAGGAGGATGACGGGCAACTTGGCGGCGAGCGCCTTACGCAGCACGAAACGGGTCTGAGGCAGCGGGCCCTCGGATGCGTCGACGAGCAGAACGACGCCGTCCACCATCGACAGTCCGCGCTCGACCTCGCCACCGAAGTCGGCGTGGCCGGGGGTGTCGATCACATTAATGGTGATGGGGGTACCGTTGGCGTGTGCACCGGAGTACGAGACCGCAGTGTTCTTGGCGAGAATCGTAATTCCCTTTTCGCGCTCGAGGTCGTTCGAGTCCATGACGCGGTCCTCGACAGTGCCGTGCGAGGCAAACGAGCCGGTCTGGCGCAGCATGGCGTCGACCAGGGTGGTCTTTCCGTGATCAACGTGTGCAACGATTGCGACGTTGCGCAGGTCGGTACGAGTGGCAATAGCCATAGTGAATCCTTTGATATGTCAGCGAGAGGCCAGTCACGCTGCTCCGTTATCCGGGAACAGATACCGCAGCAATGAGGCGTCGTGTCGTGGTTTGAACAGCAAAAAACGCACAGCGTAGTCTGCATATCGATTTTACCCTGAAAACATCGTTCACCGCGGTCATTCGGCGTTTTCCCGCCGCAATACGCAGGCTTTATGCTCGATTTATGTCACAGCGCACACCCTGGGCCGGCCGTCGAACCGCCGAAGAGGTCATCATCGTCCTTCTGCTCAGTTACGGAATGAGCGCGCTGTACGCCGTCGTGTCGATCATGGACCGGATGATGCGGACCGAACCCTTGGCCAGTCAGTCCACGACAATCAACCGCCCGTTGGCCACCCAGGAATGGTTCGACCTGGCCTACCAGGTGTTGGGCATCGGCACGGGCCTCGCACCGGTCGCACTGGTGTTGTGGCTGATGTGGAACTCGGGCTCCCCCCGATTTGGGTCGCTGGGCCTGACTGGCGGTTGGCGCGAACTGCGCCGATCCATCGTCCACGGTGTGACGTTTGCGGCGGCCATTGGCATACCAGGAATCGGCGTCTACCTCGCCAGCCGGGCCGCGGGAATCAGCCTCACTGTTGTCCCCACCGACCTCGGGGCACACTGGTGGACCATCCTCGTCCTGATCGGTTGGGCATTCCGAGCCGGCCTCGGCGAAGAAGTCATCGTGATCGGGTACCTGCGCAATCGCCTGCTGCAGCTGGGAGTCAGCTCGGCGTGGATCATCGTCGGCGCGGCACTGTTGCGCGGAACCTACCACCTGTACCAGGGCTTCGGCGGATTCATTGGGAATGTCCTGATGGGGCTTATTTTCGGTTGGTGGTACGCCCGCACCGGCCGACTGGGGCCGCTGATTGTCGCGCACATCATCATGGATGTGGCCGTGTTCGTGGGCTACCCCCTGGTCGCCGCCCAATTCCCCGCACTGTTTGGCGCGTAATAGAACGAAGGGCCGGATGCGACGCACCCGACCCTTCGTTGTGATGTCCTAGACGAACGCCGAGGGATCCGGGCACGCACACACGAGGTTGCGGTCACCGAACGCGCCATCGACACGACGCACGGCGGGCCAGTACTTGACATGACCGTTCGGCAACGAGAAACCGTCGAGCTGACGCCACGGGAACGCCGCTACCTCACGCGAATACGGGTGCGTCCACTCGCCCGAGATCACCGAGTCCGCGGTGTGCGGAGCGTTGTGCAGCGGGTTGTCATCCGCGGGCCATTCGCCACGACCGACGGCATCCGCCTCGTGACGAATCGCAATCATCGCGTCGATGAAACGGTCGAGCTCGGCGATGTCCTCGGATTCGGTCGGTTCGACCATCAGAGTGCCCGCAACGGGGAACGACATCGTCGGTGCGTGGAAACCATAGTCAACGAGGCGCTTGGCCACGTCGTCCACGGTCACGCCCGTTTCTGCCGTCAACGGACGCAGGTCGAGGATGCACTCGTGCGCAACCAGACCGTTGTCGCCCGAATACAGCACGGGGTAGTGCTCGCGCAGTCGTGACGCCACATAGTTGGCGGCCAACACGGCCGATGCCGTGGCGAAACGCAGACCCTGCGAGCCCATCATGCGCACGTATGCCCAGCTGATTGGCAGGATGCTCGAGCTGCCGTACGGCGAGCCCGCGACAGCGCCACCACCGTGGTGGAAGCGGCCGGGGCCACCGGTCGAGCCGTCGAAGGCGGGGTGCTGCGTCGACTGCGCAAAGGGGTGGCCGGGCAGGAAGGGCGCGAGGTGCGCCTTGGAGGCAACCGGGCCAACACCGGGTCCGCCGCCACCGTGAGGGATGGCGAAGGTCTTGTGCAGGTTGAGGTGCGAGACGTCGCCACCGATGTCGCCGTAGCGCGCGAAACCGAGCAGTGCATTGAGGTTCGCACCATCGATGTACACCTGCCCACCAGCCTCGTGAACGGCATCGGTGATCTCGCGGATTCCGTGCTCGTACACACCGTGGGTCGAGGGGTACGTGACCATCAGCGCCGCGAGGTTGTCGCGGTGTTCGGCAATCTTTGCCCGCAGGTCATCGATGTCCACGTCACCGTTTTCGTTGCAGGCCACCACGACCACCTTCATGCCCGCAAGGACGGCCGACGCAGCGTTGGTGCCGTGGGCGCTCGAGGGAATGATGCAGACGGTGCGGTGGTCGTCGCCACGCGACAGGTGGTACCCGCGGATAGCGAGCAGGCCAGCGAGTTCGCCCTGGCTGCCCGCGTTGGGCTGCAGGCTGATCGAGTCGTAACCCGTCAGCTCCGTCAGCCACTCCTCGAGCTGCGAGGTGAGCAACAGGTAGCCGGTCACGTCCTCGACGGGCGCAAACGGGTGCAATCCGCCGAATTCACGCCACGACACGGCTTCCATCTCGGTCGCTGCGTTGAGCTTCATCGTGCAGGAACCGAGCGGAATCATGCCGCGGTCCAGCGCGAAGTCCTTGTCGGCGAGGCGCTTGAGGTAGCGCATCATCGAGGTCTCGCTGCGGTACAGGTTGAAGTTCTCGTGCGAGAGGATTTCGCCCTGACGCTCGAGCGCAACGGGCAGTGCGGTGTGCGCGTAGTCCAGATCGGCGTTGGGCTGTGCCGGTTCGCCGAGTCCGAAAACGGAATCGATGAGCACGTCATCGCCACCGGCGAGGATGCCGGTGTGTTCGCCGACGGACAGTTCGTCGAACGACAGCTGAACAGTGTCAGCATCCACGACCCACAGCAGCAGGTCCTTGGCGCGTGCCGCCGCAGCGATGGATTCGGCTTTCTGGGGCACCCGCACCTGGACGGTGTCAAAGAACTCAGAGTTCACGACCTCGAGGCCCGCAGCACGGGCGCGGTCCGCGAAACGTGCGGCGCGCTCGGCGACACCGAGAGCGATCGCCCGCAGCCCCTCGGGTCCGTGGTAGACGGCGTACATGGTGGCCAAAACAGCGAGCAGTACCTGTGCGGTACAGATGTTCGAGGTGGCCTTTTCGCGGCGAATGTGCTGTTCGCGTGCCTGAAGCGTCAGGCGGTACGCGGGGTTACCGTCCGCGTCGCGCGACACACCGATCAGTCGACCGGGCATCGAACGCTCGAGCCCCGCGCGCACGGCGAAGAACGCCGAGTGGGGTCCGCCGAAGCCCAGCGGAACACCGAAGCGCTGCGAGTTTCCCAGAACGATGTCGGCACCCATCTGACCGGGCGAGGTCAGCAGGGTCAGAGCCAGCAGGTCGCTCGCGACGATGGCAATACCGTCGATGGCATGGATTGCGTCAATGGCCGATGCGATGTCCCGAACGACACCCGAGGCTCCGGGGTACTGCACCAGTCCACCAAAACCATCGGTCAGCTCGGGGTGTGTGGTCCAGTCCACCTCGACGAGTTCGATGTCAAGAGGCTCGGCGCGAGTGGCCAGAACGGCCTTGGTCTGGGGGAACGCGTCGACGTCCACAAAGAAACGAGCCGAGGTTGTCTTGGACGCACGACGAGCCATCAGCATGGCTTCGGCGGCGGCCGAGGCCTCGTCGAGCATGCCCGCATTCGCGGTGGCCATGCCGGTCAGATCGGCGACCATCGTCTGGAACGTCAGCAGCGCCTCGAGGCGACCCTGCGAAATTTCCGGCTGGTACGGGGTGTACGCGGTGTACCACGAGGGGTTCTCGAGCACGTTCCGCTTGATCACGCTGGGCATGATCGTGTCGTAGTAACCCAGGCCGATCATCGAACGGCGGACGGTGTTTTCGTTGGCGATGGCGCGCAGTTCGGCCAGCGCCTCACGCTCGGTGGCGGCCTGAGGAATCGACGACTGTGCAATGACGGCCTGGCGAATTCCCTGGGGAACCGCGGCGTCCATCAGCGCATCCAGTGAACCGTATCCGAGGGTTTCGAGCATGGCTTTCTGAGCCGCGGCGCCGGTTCCGACGTGGCGGGAAGTGAATGCGGTCATCGATTACTCCGCGATGAGTGATTCGTACTCGTCGGCCGAAATCAGCTCGACGGTGTCGGTGAAACGAACGCTGAACATCCAGCCGTCACCGTAGGGGTCCGAGTTCACGAGTTCGGGCGAGTCAACGACGCCCTGGTTCGATTCGACAACCTCGCCCGACACGGGTGCGTATAGTTCACCGACCGACTTGGTCGACTCTGCTTCGCCCACGATGGTGCCCGATGCGATGGTGCTGCCGACCTTGGGCAGGTCAACGTACACGATGTCGCCCAGAGCGTCGGCGGCGAACTGGGTGATGCCCACGTGGGCGATGTCGCCCTCGATGCGCACCCATTCGTGCTCGCGGGTGTACTGCAGGTTTGCGGGGATGCTCATTATCGGGCCTTTCGTGAATAGAACGGGAGGGTTACTACGGTTGCGGGAATTGCGGTGCCGCGCACATCGATGGACAACGTCGTGCCGATTTCAGCAAAACGAGGCTCGACGAGCGCGAAGGCGATGGGGAATCCGAGGGTCGGGGACAGTGCGCCGCTGGTGATCTCGCCGACGGTGGCGTCGCCCGAGAGTACGGCGTAGCCGGCACGGCCAGCACGCTTGCCCTCGGATTGAAGGCCCACGAGAACGCGAGCATCGGCGGGCATGGGGGCTTCGACGCCGGCGCGGCCGACGAATTTGTCTTTCGACAGGTCCACCACGCGTGCGGCGCCGACCTGGGCGGGCTTCAGTTCGGTGTTGAGCTCGTGGCCGTACAGGGGCATTCCCGCCTCGAGACGCAGGGTGTCGCGGCATGCGAGGCCACAGGGCACGAGTCCGTGTCCTTCGCCGGCCACGGTCGCGGCCTCCCACAATTCGGCGGCGTGGGATTCGTCGATGTACAGTTCGAATCCGTCCTCGCCGGTGTACCCGGTGCGAGCAACGATGACCTCGTGGCCGCGGAATTCGCCGGCCTGGCACCGGTAATACCCCAGGGCACCCAGGTCCGAGGTGGTGAAGCCATCAATGGCGGCGACGATCGCGGCCGAGTTGGGACCCTGAATTGCGATCAGGGCAACCGTGTCCGAACGGTCGTCGACGACAGCGTCGAAGCCTGCGGCGCGTTCCATGATCGCGCTGGCGGCAACGAAACGGTTCCCGGCATTGGCGACGACCATGAATTCTTCGTCACCCAGGCGATAGACCACGAGGTCGTCAAGGATTCCGCCGTCTTCGGCCAACAACAGCGAGTACTTGGCGCGGCCCAGGGGGATGTTCGACAGGGTCCCCGCCAGTGCGAAGTCCAACAGCGCGCCGGCTTCGGGGCCGGTGACATAAATTTCGGCCATGTGCGAAAGGTCAAATATGCCGGCGGAGTCGCGCACGGCGTGGTGCTCGGCGAGGTCCGAGCTGTAGCGGACCGGCATCAGCCAGCCAGCAAAGTCGGTAAACGAGGCGCCCGCAACCTGGTGCACTGCGTTGAGGGGCGAAAGGCGTTGGGTGTCTGACACAGTTTTCTCCAGAGTTCACGGCACAGCGAAAGTGCAAAGGAACTCCCCCTCTGTCATTGGCCTGAGAGTTTCACCCCAAGGGGCTTTCACCGTCGGCGGGAACGATCACCTGTTCCACTTTTCAGAGTGGCCATTTCACTGCGGTACAAGGACCTGAGAGATTGGCGGGGAGGCTTGCTCCTTCGGTAATCATTCGCACGAGCGCCATGGGCTGCCGCTGTGCGGTGATTTCTCCCGCAGTGATTTTCGTGGCCGTATTGAGTTGTGGTCTCAGCATAACGCTCGCGGGCCACCCACAACAGAGCAGGGCGCGATTTTTGTGGGCACAGGAAACCGGTTGCGGGCAGGACAACCCACGCTCCACGAAAATTGTCCTGCCCGCGTCGCAATTCTGGTCGCCCGAGGCGCGGCCGTGTGCGTCGGGAACGGATTTGTGGATAACTGCTCTGCCCGTTCCCGCGGTAGATTGACACACGATGTCATATAGCAAAAATCCGCCACTTCCCACGCCTCTGCGCGAGATCACCCAGATTGCCGTTCCCGTCAGCCTGGAATTCGTTCTGATTCTCGTGTTGAATTTCGCCAACCAAATTGTGGTGGCGAATCTGGGTGACACCGCCATCGCTGCAGTCGGTTTTGCCAACTCCATCAACTTCATCTTCACCATGACGCTCAGCGCAATTGGCGCCTCGGTGTCCATCCTCGTCGCCCGCGCCTTTGGTGCTCGTCGACTGGGTGATGTCAATGCGATCGTGACAGTGGCGGCCATCGTCAGCCTGGTGTTCTCGCTGGTGGTCATGACGCCGATCGCCCTTTTCCCCGCGGAAATTTTGTCCTTCGTCGGCGCATCAGCCGGTGTCGTCGCCATGGGGTCCTCGTTCCTCGCAATCAGCATGCTGGCACTGCCGTTCGCTGTCGTTGCCGCGGCACTCAGCGGCGCCCTGCGCTCGGCGGGCCACCCGCGCTCCCCCATGGTTGCCACTCTCGCCACCGTTGCGCTCAATGTGCCGCTTGCGCTTGTACTGGTCTTTGGCTGGGGCCCCGTTCCCTCCATGGGAATCGATGGCGCCGCCTGGGCCACCCTGATCACCGCGGTGGCCAAGGCCGCCGTTCTGTGGGCGCAAACCTTCCCCGTGTACCGCGTCGCGCGCTGGGAACTGCCGGCGGGAATCGCCTCCTGGGCGCCGGTCATGGGGCCACTGCTGACCCTCGCCGCACCGATTGCCGTGCAGACGAGTTTCTGGACGACCGGCAATTTCCTCTACAACATCGTCGTTGCGCGATTGGGTGACGAGGCCCTCGCGGCGACCAATATTCTCATCGCGCTGGAGAACGTGTTCATCGTCGCGAGCCTCGGACTCATCAGCGCGGTCACCGCACTGGTGGGTCGCGCAATCGGCGCGGGCGAGGGCGCGTTGGCCGAGGCGTGGGTCGGACGGATTCGCCGGATTGGCTTCCTGTCCGGTGCCGTCTTTGGCGTCCTGTTCGCCGCCACCTCGTTCTCGGTCACCGCACTGTTCCCCACCGTCACACCGCTCGTGCTCGCCTATGTCGTGACGGGTATTCTCGCCAATGCGGCGATGCAGCCCATCAAGGTTCAAAACGGGCTCCACGGCGGCGGAATCCTGCCCAGCGCCGGCGACCTGCGCGGCGTGCTCATCACCGACTTTGTCAGCCCATTCCTTGTCGGCCTGCCCCTGGCGATCGCCACGCTCGCGTTCACGGACTGGGGCTTCTATGGCATCATCGGCGCTCGACTGGTCGAGGAAGTTGCCAAGTACACACTGTTCCGCTGGCGTGCCCGCAGGCTGAACTGGATCGCGTTGGCGAAGACACCGACCGTCGAGATGACGGCCATCGTCGATGACGACCCCCGCCCACTGCTGGGTCAGGCCTAGTTCTCGCGTCAGTTAGAGGGTGGGCCCGAACAGGAAATGCCACCCGAACCACCACCAGGCGGCGATCAGGCCCAATCGGGTGGTGCGGGTTGCCATCACACGGTCCAACATGTCATCCAACGGCGCAATACGGAACGGGTTCGCGCGGGCGCGCAGTTCGGTCACGATCATCCCCACAATGATGGCAAGGTACCCCGCGACCGTAATCCAATACGTCATCGCCGGCTCCGAATGCGCAGCAAAATCACGCCACCCCACAACCACAGCGCCACAAACGCGGCGCGACTCGGAGTCCAACTCAGCACGGGGTCCAGCAACACCGACACCGTGGGGAACGCGTCCTCCAAACCGGGAATTCGGGTGCTGAAAATGTACGCAAAGGCCTCCCACAGGCAGAAGGCAACGCCGAACGCGGTCCACCAGGACGCGGACCGTCGGTGTGCCTCGTCGGGCAATTCGCGCCGTTTGGGCGTCGGAACCCACGCCACCACGAGCACTACGATTCCGATCAGCACCAGCGCCACCAGGTCCGCAACACCAGCCCGCGGCGTCAACACCAACACGGTTCCGAGGACGGCGAGCGCCGTGTAAATAACCCATTTCGGTGGGTTGATGGGGCGACGCAACACACGAATTCGTCCGTGCGTCAGCCGGTCGATGACGAGGATGGCGACGAGCACCACAAAGATTCCGCCGTCAACCCAGGCCCCGCGCCACAGTTGGAAAATCGCCATGATGACGAGGACCCCGAGCCACAGAATGACGCGCCGTGACCACATCGTGTTGACCGGCATCGCGTTACGACGATTCGGCGACACGTGTCCAGCCCGATTCCTCCAGCTCGTGGAATTTGGCGTTGAGCAGGCCCTCGATCACGACAGAGGGTAGTGGCTCGTCGACGGCGAATCGCAGCGTGCCCACAGTGCCGGCATAAGCCGCGGCCTCGGGGACCTTGTCGATGATGTGCCCCGAGTGCGGAAAATAGCTGAGGTGCTTGGCGAACGCCGCAATTCCCGCGACGACCTTCCCGTTCACCCGGAAACCGGGAATGGCATACGAAATGACCTGCTCGGCATCGGGAATGAATTCGAGGATCCTGCGGCGAACCTCGTCGAGCGTCTCGCGGTGCGGCGAACGCTGGGCCGCAATGTAGGCGTCGACTTCGGCAGTGCTCATGTATGTACGCTAACACTCCGCCCTAGACTTCAGTCATGACCCAAGGACGCGTTTATCGCAATTCCGACGTGACATCCGACACCGTCGAATTGGACGACCTCGAGCGGCTGCACGCCGACGAATCCGCCACGTATTGGCTGGACATTGTCGACCCCGGCGCAATCGAAATCGAGGCTCTGGGCCGCGTACTGGGCATCAACGCGTTCCACCTCGAGGACGCGCTCAAGGGCCGGCAGCGACCCAAGATCGAATTCGGCGATTCGTACATCTTCATCAACGCGTATTCCGCGGAATATCACCCCGAGACACGGGTGATGGTCAGCGACGAGATTGCCATATTTGTGACACCCAACGGCGTGATCACCGTGCGAGACACCGACGACTTCGACCTCGCCCCCGTCATCGGACGATGGGACAGTGACCCCGAGCTCTTGTCGCAGGGCGCCGCGTATTTGCTCTGGGGTTTGCTCGACGTTCTGATTGACGGCTATTTCGTGGCGCTCGACGCACTGGACGAGGACGTCGAAGAGCTCGAGGACATGCTGTTCTCGCCCAAGCGCAACAACGACGCGATTCATCACGACAGCTACGCGCTGCGCAAGGCGCTCGTCATCCTGCGTCGCCACACCCTGCCCATGCGCGAAGTGGTGGGCCCGTTACTGCGCCAGAACCAGGTCCCCGTTTCGCTGGATATGAGCCACCACTTCCAAGACCTGTACGACCATGTGGTCCGGGTGGCGGACTGGACCGAGTCGCTGCGCGACCTTATCTCGACCCTCATGGAAACCAACGTGACCATCCAGGGCAACCAGATGAACCTCATTATGAAAAAGGTGACCTCGTGGGCGGCCATCATCGCGGTACCCACGGCCATCACCGGCTTCTACGGCCAGAACGTGCCGTACCCCGGCTACATGGAGCCTTATGGGTTCTGGGCGTCGACGGGCGCAATCCTCGTGATCTCGCTCGGCCTGTACGCCATCTTTAAGAAAAAGGACTGGCTCTAGGCGCCATCGTTCGCTTCCGAATAAACTGAACCAAACGTTCAACGGAGGCAGCAATGAAGCAACGCACACTGGGCCAAGGGCTCACCGTTTCGGCCCTGGGGCTGGGCTGCATGGGAATGAGTGATTTCTATGGCCCGTCCGACGACGCGGTGTCACGCGATGTCATCCGTGCCGCGCTCGATTTGGGCATCAGTTTTTTTGACAGCGCCGACATGTATGGCCCCTTCACGAACGAAGTGCTCGTGGGCAACGCGCTGGGCGCCGATCGAGACCACGTCACCATCGCCACCAAGTTCGGGTTCGAACGCACCGCCGATGGCGGCTGGGTGGGCATCAACGGTCGTCCCGACTATGTCATAGCCTCGTGCGACGCATCGCTGAAACGGCTCGGCGTCGACCACATCGACCTTTACTACCAACACCGCGTCGACCCGACGGTGCCCATCGACGAAACCTTTGGCGCGATGAAACAGCTCGTCGAGGCCGGCAAGGTGCGCCACCTGGGAATTTCCGAGGCCGCGCCCGACACCATCCGCGCGGCACACGCCGTGCACCCGCTGACCGCGGTGCAGACCGAATGGTCGTTGTGGACTCGTGATGTCGAAACGAACGGTGTATTCGCCGTGACTCAGGAACTCGGCATCGGGTTTGTGCCCTACTCGCCGCTAGCACGCGGAGGCCTCAGTGGCGCACTCCCCGAGCTCAGCACCCTCACCGACGATGACTTCCGCCGCCACAACCCGCGCTTCCAACCCCAGAACCTGCCGGCGAACCTCGTCATCGTTGACGCCATCCGCGCGGTGGCGCAAGACCACGATGCAACTCCCGCCCAGGTCGCCATCGCATGGCTATTGGCACAGGGTGAACACGTGGTCCCCATCCCCGGCACACGCAACATCGGTCGACTCACCGAAAACGTGGGAGCGGTCGAACTGGACCTCACCGCGGACGAGATCGCACACCTCGACCGAATTGCCACCGGCGGCGCACCCGCCGGCCAGCGTTACAACGACCTGTCGGACGTGTACCTCTAGGGGCTAACCCAAGAAGCCCCCGAGCGAATCGAAATACGAGGTCATGCCGTCGATTGTGGCCTGAATCTGTTCCTCGGGCAGGTCGCCAAACTGCGTGAAACGCACCCACGAGTTGCCCCCGCGCGCCTCGAAATCCAACACGATCCGATGAGCCGGGGCATCCGCGGGGCGGGCCAGGAACTCCTCGAGAGACTGGGTGTACGACAGCGTGTGCTCGAGCTTCACGAGCGGCTCGACCGTCAGGTATGTGCCAAAAAAGTATGCGTTGAAGCCGTTCACCGACACGTCGATTCCGATTGCCCACTCGCCGCCGACCACGGGGTTGCTGACGGCGGTGCCCGCAACGGTGTCGAGCATCGTGGGGTGGTACCACTGTTGCAATTCCGACGCCGTCGTCCATGCCGCCCACAGGCGCTCGATGGGGTGAGCGTACTCGCGCTCGACGGCATAGAGAAAGCGTTCAGTCATTCCTACACTCTAGGGCTACCGGGTCCGGCCGACGGCGCCAATTGACACCGTGATACAGGCGCGGGACGAGCCACCTGGCGAGACTAGACGTTGAAGCGGAACTCGACCACGTCGCCATCCTGCATGACGTAGTCCTTGCCCTCGATGCGGGCCTTGCCCTTGGCACGCGCCTCGGCAACGGAGCCACAATCGACCAGGTCCTGGAAACCGATGACCTCGGCCTTGATGAAACCCTTTTCGAAGTCGGTGTGAATCACGCCGGCGGCCTGCGGGGCCTTCCAGCCCTTGCCAATTGTCCAGGCGCGCGCCTCTTTGGGGCCCGCGGTCAGGTACGTCTGCAGTCCGAGAGTGTCGAAACCAATACGCGCCAGCTGGTCCAGCCCGCTCTCGGTCTGGCCGGTCGACGCCAAGAGCTCCATGGCGTCCGCGGGATCGAGGTCGATCAGTTCGCTCTCGACCTTGGCGTCGAGGAAAACGGCCTTGGCCGGTGCGACGATGGCGGCCAGTTCGGCCATGCGACCGTCGTTCGTCAGAACGCTCTCGTCCACGTTAAAAATAAACAGGGTGGGCTTGGCAGTCAGCAGACCCAGTTCGCGGACTGGGGTGGCGTCAAAGCCGGCGGCGACCAGAGTCGTTCCCGACTCCAGCAGGGTGCGGGCCTTCTGTGCGGCGTCCAGCACCTCGGGGTCCATCTTCTTGCCCTTGACCTCTTTTTCGTAGCGCACGATGGCCTTGTCGAGGGTTTCGATGTCGGCGAGGATCAGCTCGGTGTTGATGGTGTCGAGGTCATCGGCAGGGTCGACCTTGCCGTTGACGTGGACGACATCGCCGTCAACGAAACCGCGGACAACCTGGGCGATGGCGTCGGCCTCGCGGATATTGGCGAGGAACTTGTTCCCCAGACCCTCACCCTCGGATGCGCCCTTGACGATACCGGCGATGTCGACGAACGACACGGGTGCGGGCAGCAGCCGCTCGGAACCAAAGATGTCGGCCAGGACCTGCAAGCGCGGGTCGGGAAGGTTCACGACTCCGACGTTGGGTTCGATCGTCGCGAACGGGTAGTTCGCTGCGAGAACGTTGTTGCGCGTCAGCGCGTTGAACAGGGTCGACTTGCCGACATTCGGGAGTCCGACGATTCCAATAGTAAGAGCCACAAGTGGCAAGTCTACTAGTTGCGGGATTTGGGCTTGGAGCCGGACAGGCTGACGCCGAACAACACCAGCGCGCCTCCGACAACCTGCCACAGCCCGATTCCCCCGCCCATGAGGACGACGAGAATCGCGGTGAAGACGGGGATGAGGTTGATGGATGAACCGGTGCGCGTCGCCCCGATGGTCTCGGCCGACATATTCCACAGGAAGTAGGCGGCGGCCGACGGGATGAGTCCAATCCAGAACACGCCCAACCAGGTCGGCGCGTCGAGCGTCAGCCAGCCCGCGTTACCCAGCGCCACGTCGATTCCCATGATGGGCAACATGATGAGGCTCGAGATGGCGGCCTGTGTGGCGGTCGCGGTGACGGGCGGGGTGGTGAGCTTGGGTGCGATCATGGAATAGATCGTCCACAACACCGTGGCGAGCAACAACAAGGCGTCGCCGGTCTTGAAGCTGATGTCGCCGTTGACCCCGCTGCCCAGAACGACGACGAGGGCGCCGACAAACGAGATGGCGATGCCGATCTTGCCCGGGGTCGAGATTCGTTCGCCCAGAACGTATCGGGCGGCCACGGCGATGGCGGCGGGGTTCAGCGCAACCAGTACCGCAGCGGTCACGGGAGAGGTGGTGGTCAGCGCGTAGTACAGCAGCATCGCGTATCCCGCATACCCCAGCAGGGACTGCACGAGGTGCAGTTTCCATTCCGACAGCACGAGGCGCAGTCTGGGCTTTTCGATGATCAGCGCGAGCGGCACCAACAGCAACAGTGCGATGATCCAGCGCGCACCGGTCAGTTGGATGGGTCCGATCGCGGCGACGAGCGAGGGGGCGAAGACGAAGTTGGTGGCCCAGAAGATGGCCGAGAACAGCGCGGGAAGGTACGCGCGAAATTGGTGCATTACCTCAGCGTAGAACTGCAAACGCTTACACCACGAAACTGCCGTTTTATGCTAATGTCAGTACAAAGTGACAAAGTACCGGGGTTGTCACCCCCACGCGAAAGGCCTCCGATGGCGGACGACAACGAAGCTCTCACGCTCGATATCTTTTCGGGACTCGACCGGTCGGGCCCCATCCCCCTGTACTTTCAGGTCTCGCAGCGACTCGAAAACGCAATCATGGACGGCACCCTGCCCGCCGGCGCTCGGTTGGAAAACGAGGTTGCACTCGGTGAACGACTGCGACTCAGCCGCCCCACAATTCGCCGCGCCATCCAAGACCTCGTCGACAAGGGCCTTCTCGTCCGTCGACGTGGAATCGGCACCCAGGTCGTACACGGCCGCGTCACCCGTGGCGTCGAACTGACCTCGCTCTACGAGGACCTGCAGCAGAGCGGCCAGAAGCCCAGCACCCGAATTCTGTCCGCCGACATCCGCAAGGCCAACGAATTGATTGCCGACCGTCTCGCCGTCCCCGAGGGCAGCCCTGTGCTGCATGTGCGTCGCGTGCGCCTCGCCGACAGCGTTCCCGTATCGGTTCTCGAAAACTGGTTGCCCGCCGAATTCACCGATATCACCGCCAGCGACCTCGAGGCGCAGGGACTGTACGAAATCCTGCGATCGCGCGGCGTCACCATTCGCGTCGCCAAGCAGCGGATTTCGGCACGCACGGCGACGACCGAGGACACCCAGCTGCTCGACATCGACCGACACTCGGCCCTGTTGACCATGGAACGCACCGCGTTCGACAACAGCGGCAAAGCGATCGAATTCGGTTCGCACTGCTACCGCCCCGATCTGTATTCGTTCGAGGTCACTCTGGTCGAAAAATAACGACCGCACGTTTCAACGAACAAGGGCCGGCATCCAGTGGATGCCGGCCCTTGACGATTTCCGCTAGTTACGGATGATCGAGATTTCGTGCGTCAGGGTCTCGAGGTCAGCGCCACCGGCCATGGCCTGAGTCAGCTGCTCGAGTTCGACGTTCCCGCGCTCGAACTCGGCGATCATGCGGCCGCGGTTCAAGAGGTAGAAACGGTCACCCACGAGGAACGCGTGGTGAGGGTTGTGGGTAATGAAAACCACAGCAACTCCACGTTCACGCGCCGCAAGGATGTACTTCAGCACGATGCCCGACTGACGAACACCGAGCGCGCTGGTGGGCTCATCGAGGATGAGCACCTTTGCGCCGAAGTACACGGCACGAGCAATAGCGACGGCCTGACGCTCACCACCCGAGAGGGTGCCGATCGGCTGGTTGGTGTCGCGCAGGTCGATGCCCATCTGCAGCAGTTGTTCCTTCGCGACGGTCTTGGCCTTCTTGACGTCGAGCAAGCCGAGGGGCTTCCACCACTTGGTGGGCTCGTTGCCAATAAAGAAGTTGCGCCAGACCGACATCAGGGGAACCGTGGCGAGGTCCTGGAACACGGTTGCGATACCGCGGGCCAGTGCGTCACGAGGCGAGTTAAAGTCCGCCGATTCGCCCTCGACGCGGAAGTCACCCGTGGAGTGCTTGTGCACGCCCGACAGAATCTTGATCAGAGTCGACTTACCGGCGCCGTTGTCACCCAAAACACAGGTGACGGAACCGGGGTTAACGCGCAGGCTGACGTCGTTCAGTGCGATGACGTTACCGAAAGCCTTGCCAACGCGGTCAAGCTCGAGGGCTGGGATTACAGTGTTTTCGCTCATTTACGTGCTCCGCTCGCGCGACGAGAAATAAAGGTGTTGACCATAACGGCCGAGAACAGAATGACACCAAGGAAGGTCGAAACCCAGTCCTGGTCCCACAATGCGTAGGGGATACCGATAGCGGCGAGGCCCATGATGGCGGCACCAATCGAGGCACCGATCGCCGAACCAGCACCACCGGTCAGCAAGGTTCCACCCACTGCGGCAGCAATGATGTAGTAGAACTCCTGGCCGACACCCTGACCCGCCTGCATGCCGCGGAGGCGCAGCAGGAACATGGCGCCGACAAGAGCAGCGGCGACCGAGGTCATGACGAACAGTGTGATCTTGGTGCGAGCAACGGGAACACCGGCGTTACGTGCGGCGTTCGCGTCACCACCGGATGCAAAAATCCAGTTTCCGAAGGTGGTGCGAGTCAGCAACCAGGTTGCAAAAATCGTGAAGCCAATCCACCAGATGGTCGTGATCTGGAATTCCGCGTCACCGACGGTGAAGGTGGTGGCAAAGAATTCGCGCATCATGTCGAAGTCTTCCGCCTTGTCCACACCCGAAACACGCACGGTGCCGGTGAACATCTTGGTGACAGCGAGGTTAGCGCCCTTGAGGACAAAGAAGGTTGCCAGCGTCACGATGAACGAGGGCAGACCCGTCTTGATAACCAGGTATCCGTTCACAAAGCCGACAATGGCCGCAAAGATGAGGGTGGCGAGGAGCGCCTGCAAAATGCTGAAGCCCCACTCCGAGATGAACATACCCATCATCAGACCCGCGGTACCGACCATGACGCCGGACGACAGGTCAAACTCGCCGGCGATCATGAGCAACGCCACAAACACGGCGACGATACCCACGGGTGCGGCGAAGTCAGTCCAACCGGCGGTACCGTTCAGCGTGGTGAACATGCCGGTGGTGTCCACCGAGGCGAACATGATGTAAATAACAATTGCACCAAGCAGCGCGCCGAATTCGGGGCGTCGCATCATCTTGGTCAGAGTCGAAACCCGGCCGATGCGCTCATCGGTCTTGGTTGCAGTCTTATCTGCCATAGCTTTGTAACTTTCTCCTGTAAGTGAAAGGGTGGTTGGCGGAAGTGACTTCCACCAACCACCCCAAGGAATCTAGCTAGAGACTAGCGAGTACCTGCTTCTACGTAGCCCATGATGGCCTCTACGTTGTCCGAGGTGACGAAGCCGGGGCCGGTGTAGACGGGAAGTCCACCACCGAGCTCGTGAGCGTTGGTCAGCGCCAGGTACAGAACGACGACGGACATGTAGCCCTGTGCGTACTGCTGCTGGTCGATAGCGAATGCCATCTTGCCGTCCTTGATCGCGGTCAGAGCGTCAGCCGACATGTCGACGGTACCGATGATGGCGTTGCGGCCGGTTGCTTCCGAAGCGGGCATTGCAACACCGGTTGCGATGTCAGCGTTCAGTGCGAAGATGCCGTCGATTGCGGGGTCAGCTTCGAGAGCTGCCTCGACCTTGGCTTCTGCACCAGCAACGTCAGCGAGGCCACCGTCAATGTTGAAGTTCACAACTTCACCGTTGAAGGTCTCGGCTGCACCTGCACAGCGGTCCTGGAGGCCAACGTTTGCGGCTTCCTGGATGGGGCAGAGGATCTTGGTTGCGCCGAGCTCGTTGAACTTCAGACCAGCCTCACGACCAGCAACGATTTCGTCCTGACCGATGTGAGTGATGGCACCGAGGTCCTTGAATACTGCCGAACCGGAGTTCATGGTGACGGTGGGGAGGCCAGCGGCGTCAGCGGCGAGCATGGCGTCCTTGATGGCGTCGGGGTCCGGAGCCGAAGCCGCGATGGCGTCACAGCCACCCGAAACACCGGCGTCGATGGTCGAAGCCTGCTTGGCCGAGTCGTTGCTCGAGCCCTGGTAGTCCAGAGTGATGCCGAGGTCAGCTGCTGCTGCTTCTGCACCCTTCTGAGCGACCGACCAGAAGGTTCCGCCGTCGCCGTGGGTGTAAACACAAACCTTGATGTCTGCGTTGGGGCTCTCGGTCGCGGTTTCGGTTGCGGCGGGGGTTGCCGAACAACCAGCAAGCGACAGAGCAGCTACTGCAGCGATCGCTGCGAGCTTCTTGATAGCCATTGTTGGTGCCTCTCTTCGTTGAGTAATGAGATTGAAAGCGGTCCAAAGGGGAAGACCTCTTACAAAAGTAAGTATGTCCTATCATTAGGACTAAACAACACAAAAACTGTCATCGTTACCGAACCGAAACCGAAATATTATGTCGGGGGGGTCAGCAACACGATGATTAACCACTTACACAAGGAGTCCAGAACATGACGAAGGCAAAGATTGCCGGACACGTGTGTGTAGATCTGGGTGGTGCCCACACTCGAGTGCCCCAGGATTTCTTGGACTGTGCGCAGGTCGGCGCCGCCGTCCAACAGATGGGTCGCGGCGGTGTGCCGCAGCGTGTGCGGTCCCTTGGGGCCGGCGCCCGGCAATTCCCCGATAATGCTCGACACCAGCGCATAGACGGTTCGAGTCGACAGCGCGCCACCGCGAGCGCCGAGAAACAGAGCGGCGGGCGAACCCTCGCGCACCAACACGGGTCGAGTCGTATCGGCGTATTCGCGGACCGCGGCCAACGCGGGAAGCCCGACGGGCACGATGCGTTCCTTGGACCCCTTACCCATGACGCGAACTGTGCCGTCGGTCCAGTCGAACGATGACTCGGTCAGTGTGACGACCTCGGACACACGCAGCGCCGAGGAATACAGCAGTTCCCAGATGGCTAGGTCGCGCCGCGCGATGGGGTCGTTGCTGTCGGCCCGGTGGCCCAGGTTCTGTAACAGCGCGCTCATGGCGGTCTGCGACACCACTCGGGGCAGATGGCGTGGCTTACGGGGAGCCGACAGCCGCGTCAACGCATCGGCGGGAACGAGCCCCTGGCGGTGACACCACTGAGTGAAGCTTTTCAGCGCGGAAACGCGGCGTGCAATGGTGGCCGGGGCATCGCCGCGCTCGGACATGACCCACAGCCACTGGCGCGCGTCCTCGAGGTCGACCTCGGAGATTTCGGTCGCTTCGGCGGCCCGCAGCGATTGGACGAACAAATCCAGGTCACCGGCATAGGCGCGCAGCGTGTGATGGCTCGCGGAGCGCGCCCCCTGCATCTCTTGCAAGAAGCGCGCTACCGCGGCATCAATTCGCACTCTGTAAGTGTGCGCCGAAACGGTGTTATGCGCTCGTGGACACGCGGCCGGCGGGTCGACGCGGCCACCACATGCGCTCACCCACCAGGAAGGTCAGCGAGGGCACGACCACGGTGCGCACGAGAAGGGTGTCGAGAAGAACACCAACACAGACGATGACACCGATTTGAGTCAGGGTGATCAAGGGCAGGACTCCGAGCACCGCGAACACGGCGGCCAACAGAATGCCGGCACTGGTGATGACACCGCCGGTGGCACCCAATGCACGGATCATGCCCGCACGGATTCCCGCCGGGACGCCGCCCTCGAGTTCTTCGGATTCTTCTTTCACGCGGGTCATGAGGAACATGTTGTAGTCGATACCCAGAGCCACCAGGAACAGGAACGACAGCACGTACACGTTCGAGTCCAGGGCGGGGAAACCCCAAATCGTCTGGAACAGGACCCAGCTGGCGCCGATAGCCGCGAAGTAACTGCCCACAACGGTGGCGAGCAACAGCACGGGGGCCACGAGTGCCCGCAGCACCATGACGAGCATGATGAACACGATGGCCAAAACCGTCGGGAAGATCAGGTTCTCGTCGGCGCGAATGGCGGCCTCGGTGTCGACGACCTGGGCATCGGTGCCACCGACCCAGGCGGCTCCCGAGCCGATTGCGTCGAGATCAGTGCGCAGCTCGGTGACGACGGGCTTGATTTCGTCGCCCTCGGAAACGTAATCGAAGACGGCCGAGACCTGG
>JACCEA011718169.1_pt1 | contig 40926 bp, 30 predicted proteins | sample 7449851 | NCBI WGS metagenome assembly JACCEA01 (sample SAMN15323453, study PRJNA562643) | freshwater metagenome | isolation source: river surface water | place: USA:Blue River Watershed | collected 2017-08-18 | reverse complement strand
TAACCCGTTGGGTGTAATTAAATAGATTGATTTTTAATATTGTTTATTGGTCTATCAAAGATGAACTTATTGATATATTGGATCAATGTTAAAGCTGTTATTTTTGCTAAAATTCTTGTTTTAAAACCTTCAAAAGTTTTAGCATAATTGTTTCTAATTCTGAATTGGTCGCATAGTTGTGAAAATAATGTTTCAATTCTTTTTCTTGATTTCCTAAAGATATAAGGTTGTGGCTTATAATCTTTCTGATTAACTCTTTTTGGTGTTTCTAATTTGATATTTACAGTTTGAAATAAATCTAATTGAATGCTTTGAGATAAGTAACCCCTATCTCCAAGCAGCACGCAATCAGACATTTGTTGTTTTATGTTTTTCAAAAAATGAACATCGTGAACTTCTGCTTTTGTAATATCTAATGAATGAAAAATTCCATTTATGGAACAAACACCATGTAATTTATACCCGTAAAACCAATTGTTTTGAGAAGCACAAAACCCTTTTGAAGGAGCTGTTTCAAACTCATTTTTACAGATTTTAATTCTTCTATGACGTGCAAATTTGCAAATTTCCAACGGCATGCTATCCACTATGAAATAATCTTCAAATTCTAAAAACCGAGAAGCTAATTTTGTTCTTACTTCTTCTAAAAAGAAAAACAATTTTCGTCTTCTTTTATTGAACTGACTTCGCTCAATTAAATTTGGAATTTGTTGATTGTTAATCTCTTTAAACAACGAATTTTCACTATCAATGGACATAAATTCAGCAGTTAAACTCAATGCAACTATCTCTAAATCAGACATTTTTTCTTTTCTACCTACTCCTGATTTAAATTCTAATTCAAAATTCAATGAACTTATAACTTCTAAAACTCTAAAATAATTTTTCACTATATTTGACATAGATATTGGTTTGTTTAGCGACTTCAAGATACTGAATTTCAGTATCTTGACCAATATCTAATCAGTCTATTTTACTGCAAATAATTACACCCAACGGGTTAAGAAATGAATGATTTTATCAAATGTTAACAGTTGCTCATTTTTTTAGTTTCAAATTTGCCTCATTAATAAACATAATCAGTTTAAAAAATGAAGCAATTATTTTTTCTGCTATTAGCATTCAGCAATTTGAATGTAATTGCACAAACAAACGAACTAAAAAAACAAGCAATGACAAATTTAATTGACAATAATGGTGGCAAACTTTACTCAACAATTTATCCAAATGCCAATAAGGAAACCATTATTTTACTTCACGGTGGACCCGGATTTCCAAGTGATTTAATGGAAGTATTAGAGATTTTGAAAGATAGTTTTCAAGTTATTACTTTTCACCAAAGAGGAACTAAAAAATCACCCTGTCCAAGCAATGATTATTCAATGAATGCTTATTTAAGTGATATAGATAGTGTAGCAAAGTTTTATGGAATTACAAAATTTCATTTATGGGGACATTCTTGGGGTGGTCTTTATGCACAAATTTATGCCAACAAACATTCAGAAAATTTATTGAGTTTGTTTTTATGTTGTCCAGGTTCAGGTACAAATATTGAGTGGAAACAAACAGAAAAAGAAGTAATGCAACTCAATAAATCTAAATGTACAACTTGGCAATGGTCAAAAATGGGAATGAACAATCTTTTAGGAATTTTAGGAAGGGATAATGCTTATAAAAGACTTTTTAAGCAAGTAATGAAAAACTACAATAATGATTTTGTAAAAACAGAGAATTTAGGAATTGACTTTGACAATTTAAAAGCAGACCCAATAAATAAAACAAGACCTGAAATAGTAAAATATCCATTATTAAGCAAACTTGAAAATCCAAATTTTAAAATTACAATCGTTTATGGCGACCAAGATATTTACAAAACAAGCAAAGACTTTGTAATAAATCGTTACCCAACAGCAAAGGTATGGACAATAAAAAACTGTGGACACATTCCTTGGTTACATAATCCGACAGAATATAAAACAATATTGAAACAACATTACATATAAATGCCGGCTGCTAACAAGGGTTTTGCGTCAGGCGGGCTGAAGTGCAAAACTCAACGACAGTTTTTCAATTGAACTCTAGTAATAAAATTGGCTTTTTTGCTCCAAAACCCGCCCGAACGCAAAGCCCCGAAACGTTACCAGCCATTATAATAAACGACTCATACACAAAATATGCAGACAATTACAAAGAAACTTAGACTTATTTACTTGCCATTTTTAGTAATGACAATTTCATTTATTGTGCTTTACTCTTTTTTAAATTGGCTACTTTTCATTAAGATAAATACGTTTTCAATTAAAGAAGACATTGTGAATTTTTGGTTGCCATTTGGACTGCCTTGGATACCTGTCTTACTTTGGCTTAGACCAAGAATTAAACTATTAAAGTTAACAAGTGGTAATGGTAACTTGCCTTTTTTATATCAGTTCATTGCTGCATTGGCAATGGCTATTCCAACAATCGTTGCACAAAGATACATCGAAAAAGCATCAGGAACATTGACAAAGGTTGAAACAATAAACGAAATTGACAAAGGAGAACAGACTAAATACTACACGGTTAAAAGTTTCTACATCGACAAAACAAACATTGGTGTTCATTCATCTTTTGACGTCAGTGGAAAACATAATGAGAATTTCAACATGCACCTTTATGTCGTTTTGCCAATACTTGGAAGTGAAGCCGATACAACAAATTCAAACTGCTTAGCTTGGTTAGGTGTTGAATATTCCGAGCAAATTAGCAATAGACTTGAATACAAAGAAAAAGAAGAAAAATATCAAGCATTTGCAAACGAAAGTCAAAAGGACTTTGACAATAAAGATGTTAATAAGTTTGTCTATCTTGACAGAGTAGGAAACACAGACGATGGTGATGGTTTTAAAGAAGCAGTTAAAAAAAGTCCAAAATACAATTCAAATAATACTTCTGTTTTCCTTGCAGTAAATGAACCATTTGAAAATAGGAATGGAAATACTTTTGCTTGGATATTTGGATCATTCGGAATTGCAGGCGGCATTTGGTTAATAATGTTGCTTATTCCGAAACTTGATGAGAGTGAACTTAACCGATTTGAAAGTGGAAAACCTTCGAATGACAACGAAGTAAAGGAATTTATAGACTTCTTAAAACCAAATGAAGGATATTTTATAACACCAATCATAATTTATCTAAACATTCTAATTTTTATGATCATGGTGTTTACAGGTCTTGGTTTTTTTTCATTCAAGGGACAAGACTTACTTGCTTGGGGTGCTAACTTTAGACCTTCAACAACAAATGGAGAATGGTGGCGACTATTAACAAGCACATTTCTACATGGTGGACTAATACACCTCATAGCAAATATGTATGGACTTTTATTTGTTGGTATTTTCCTTGAGCCTTTGCTTGGCAGAACAAAATATTTGACAGTCTATTTGTTGATGGGAATATTAGCAAGTTGTGCAAGTTTATGGTGGTATGACGCAACAGTAAGCGTTGGTGCATCAGGAGCTATTTTTGGCCTTTATGGATTATTCCTTGCGTTACTCTTGACAAAAATTTTCCCTCCAGATTTCGGCAAAGCGTTCTTGACAAGCACTCTGATTTTTATTGGCTACAATTTACTCATGGTTTTAAATGGTGGCATTGACAACGCAGCACATATCGGTGGACTTTTAAGTGGTTTTGTAGTTGGACTAATTCTTTATCCAACGCTTAAAAAACAAGTAGAAAATGAACCAACAGAATAGAATAACGGCTGGTAATAACTAAGCTTTAACTTCGCTCTGTTTGGGGCAGAGCCCTGGGGTAGTTTTGCCCGGAGGGCACGAGATGAATTGAAAATCACTTAACGCCAAAACAAATAATAAACAAGTGAAGTAAAGCCCGTTGACCCCTTCTATAAACTCAGGGCAGGCACACCGGAGTAGCTTTATGTAGTATGGAGTTTTCGAAGTGTAGCTTTAAAATATACCAGCAGTAATTTTACGATTATTGCTTTTTTTATGGGTAGAATCCCACTAACAGTGTAAGTTGAAAAGTTATTTCCGAAAAAATTAACTTAATCGAAATAGATAACGAAAATATTTATTTTATTCAAAAATGTAAAATTTGGGTTGGAGAAAAATAAAAAACGAACGCACAACACTGTAAATAATTAATTGCTAGTTCAAATCTATTTACAAAAAACACTCTGTTTGTCTATTCGTTTTTTATTTGCTAAATTACGTACTTAAACCACGCAACTAATCTTATACAATCACGTGGTGAGCAAGATGAAGAAACGACCTGCAAAAAAATAACAGAATAAAATATGCAAACAATACTCGGAGCAAACGGACAAATTGCTGAAGAACTAGCCAAAGAATTGTATCAAAAATATACAAAAGATATTCGATTGGTAAGTAGAAATCCGAAAAAAATACATGAAACCGATCAACTCTTTCCCTCAAACTTAATGGACGCAAAAGCCACAGAGAAAGCAGTTGAAGGAAGTGAAATTGCGTATTTAACGGTCGGATTACCTATGAACTCGCAAATGTGGGAAGACCAATTCCTAACAATGATGAAAAATGCCATTAATGCTTGTAAAAAACACCAAACTAAATTGGTGTTCTTTGACAACACCTATATGTATGCCAAAACAAGTGAACCGCAAACAGAAGAAAGTCCATTTAAACCAACTGGGAGAAAATCAACAGTTAGAGCAAAAATGGCGAAAATGTTACTAAACGAAATATACAACAAAACCATTGTAGCCGTTATTTGTAGAGCCCCCGAATTTTACGGACCGAATAAAACACAAAGCATAACTAACACGCTAATATTTGATAATATTCAGCTAAATAAGAAAATCAAAGTGCCAATAAAAGCCAATACTAAACGGACTTTAATTTGGACACCTGATGCAAGTCGGGCAATGGCTTTAATCGGAAATACTCCAAACGCATACAATCAAACTTGGCATTTACCCTGTGATGACAACCGACCTACATATAAGGAATTGATTGACTTAACTTCCAATATTTACGGGCAAAAATTTGAATATTCAATCGTAAAAATGTGGCAATTTAAATTTGGTAGATTTTTCAATAAAAAACTTAGAGAACTTTTAGAACTTTTGCCTCGTTACAATCAGGACAACATTTTTATATCTGACAAATTCAAAAAGAGTTTTCCCGATTTTAAAGTAACTAACTTTGATAACGGAATTACCCAAATTAAAAAAGAACAAAATTTATGATGAAAATACTAATTATCGTAACAAGCATAGCTACTTATGAAAGTGGTTTAGAGACAGGACTTTGGTTGAGCGAACTCACTCATATTTACGATAAAGCAAAAGAACAGGGATATGAAATAATGATTGCAAGCCCAAAAGGTGGAGCAATACCAATTGACCCCGAAAGTTTAAAACCAATGGTTTTGGATAAAGTAACAAAAGCGTATTATAAAGATTCTACTTTTATGGAAGTATTAAATCACAGTAAAACGCTTAAAGAAGTTGAGAATGAAACTTTTGACTTGGTTTATCTTGCAGGTGGACACGGTACAATGTACGACTTTCCGGATGACACAACAATACAAAAAATTGTTCGCGAACATTTTGAAAACGAAAAAAAAGTAGCTGCAATTTGCCACGGAGTTGGGGGGCTTTTAAACGTAAAATTGTCCAATGGTGAATACTTAATCAAAGACAAAAAAATCACAGGATTTAACTGGTTTGAGGAAAGTATTGCAGGAAGAAAAAAAGAAGTGCCATTCAATCTTGAAAAAGGGTTGAAAGAAAGAGAATCTGTCTATTCAAAAGCATTTATCCCGATGACTTCAAAAGTTGTTGTAGACGGAAATTTAATAACAGGACAAAACCCTTTCAGCTCCAAAGAAATGGCGAAAGTTGTAATGGAAGAAATGAAAAAATATAAGTTCCACACAATCTAGTAAACAGCTCCGCCCCTAATGCGTGTGCGATTAAATGTATAGCTGTGATTTGGGTCAACTCTTAAACGAATTAGTGCTAGCTCCACAAAAAAAGTACAGTTTAAAACTATTTAATCAATACTTTTTAGTGAACATTTAGTTATAAAAAATATGTATATAATTTATTCAATCCAATAAATGTTTTCTTTATGTAAACCATAAATCATACTATTTTTATGTTCAAACAAATCAAGAATAGAAATAAATGTTTGATATTTGGTATTATTTGAAAACTTAATTTCTAAATTAACTTTACGTTGCAAATCATGTAAACGTATGGAATCAATTGTTTTATCAACTTTTTTTAATAAATCTTGTAGCGACAATTCATTAGCTTTTAAGACAACTTGATCTCTCCATCCGCCACAACCAGTTGTATCATCATTTAAAGAAACATACATTGGCTCTGGCTCTGGTAATGGCGTAATTTTATCAATTTCTTTTAAAAATATAGGTTCTAAACTTAGGTTTGAATTGGTATCAATCACTGTAAAATTAATACCGTAATTATTAGGTATAACGTACAACCGATATACACAAAAAATTAGCACTAAAACACTTAAAGTTAAAAACGAATATTTATAAATGAATGAGTTTACTTTCATTGAAGTTAATATTTAACAATAAAACTACATAATTTATTCTAATAAAAAAGCATCCTTTTTACGGGATGCTTAGATTTTTATTTTACTTTTTATTTGTTTTTTGTTGTTGTTGCGCTTGTTCCATCATCTCTTCCATTTTTCGTTGGAATTTAGATTTTGGTTTCTCTTTGGTTTTGTTCGTTTCGATAATTGCTTTTACTTTATCTTCAGTAACAATTTTGTTTTTAATTACATACATAATTCCAATAGTAATTAAATTCGAAATAAAGTAATACAACGATAAACCTGAAGCGTAATTGTTAAAGAAGAACAACATCATGATTGGTGAAATATAAATCATAATTTTCATGATTTTACTCATATCAGGCATACCTTCTTGTTGTGGTGCCATAGCTGCCTGATCGCCAGTTGTCATTTTCATATAAACAAAAGTAGCTAAAGCGGCTAAAATCGGGAACAAACTTACGTGGTTTCCGTAAAATGGAATTGTAAATGGTAAGGTAAACACACTATCGTACGATGATAAATCGTCGGCCCAAAGGAATGCTTTTTGTCTTAAATCAAAAGCCGATGGGAAAAAACTAAACAATGCATAGAACACAGGAAGCTGTATAAACATAGGTATACAACCTGCCATTGGGTTTACCCCTGCTTTGTTGTAAAGCTTCATTGTTTCTTGTTGCTTTTTCATTGGATCTTTTGCATACTTTTCGTTTAATTCGGTAACTTCTGGTCGAATTAATTTCATCTTTGCCTGAGATACATATGATTTGTATTGAACTGGCGACATTATTAAACGAATTACTACAGTAAACAATACAATTGCAATACCATGCGGAATTAAGTTAGTTAACAAAGTAAACAAAGGAATAATGATTAATTTGTTTAACCAACCAAATATACCCCAACCTAATGGTACAATTTCATCTAAATTTTTATCAAAGTCGTTTAAAATATTGTAATCGGTTGGTCCCATATACAAATTCATGTTATAGGTAAGCTCTCCCCCTTTATATTCTAATGGCATTACTGCAGAAAAATCTTTTAAATAAGCTGCATTTGCATCTTCATCTTTAACCAAATTTTCTTGACTTAATTTAGCCGATTTAATTGGAGTTTCGGTTAATAAAACCGACGTAAACAAGTGTTGTTTAAATGCAACATAGGTTAAATCTTTAGCATCTTCTGTAGTAGTTTTTGCAGGATTTAAATAGTCGTCTTTACCTTCTTCATATTCGTACACAATTTCTGCATAACGATTTTCATAAGTAATTGATCTTTCGTTACGAGTTGCTTTTAGCTGCCAAGTTAATTCTGCAGGATTTGCAGCATTTAACACATTACTTAAACCTACCGATTTTATGCTTAAATCTAACATATATTTGTTAGGTTTTAACACATAACGATATTCTAAATAAGCCGTTTCAGAAGTTTTTAACTTCATAGAAACTACAGAATTTTCACCTTCTTTAGATAAAGTAGGTTCAAACAACAAATCTTTCGTATTTAAAACTCGATTGTCTTTTGTGTTGAATTTTAAATTTAGTTGTGAATTATTATCAGCAATAATTTTTACTAAATCGGTGTTTTTGCTTGAAATTCTTTTTTGATCATTAACAACAGCCTCTTTAATATAACCACCTTTTCCAGAAAAAACAACTGTTAAAACACCATTGTTAACAGTGATGTCTTTAGCACCAACTACAGTTGGTAAAGCAGCGCCATATGCAAACGACCCTAATTCGCTTTTTAATTGTGCATTAGCCAAGGTATCATTAACAGCGTTTGCAGCTAATTGATTAACGGGCGTTTTTGCAGCAACTTCATTTTTAGCTGTTTCTTTTGTTTTTTCTTCTTTTTTATCTGAAAACATGCTTCCAGACATCATCCAAAATAACAAAACGGTAATTATAGCCATACCAATAAGGCTACTTTTGTCTAATTTTTTTTCTTCCATTTTTTTGAAAAATTTATTACATCTTCAGTAATGCAAGAAGCATTACGAATTAAGTTTTTTGTTAACAGCTGCTTTTACAAAAGCTGAAAACATTGGGTGTGGGTTTGCCACAGTACTTTTATATTCGGGGTGGTATTGCGCAGCAACAAAAAACGGATGGTTTGGCAATTCAATAATTTCAACCAATTTTGTTTCTGGATTTACGCCCGAGAATACCATACCTGCATTTTCAAATGCTTCGGTGTAATAATTATTAAATTCATAACGGTGGCGGTGACGCTCGTTAATTAATTCGTTTTGGTAAATATCAAAAGCTTTTGTTCCTTGTTTAATTTCGCAATCCCAACCACCTAAACGCATGGTTCCGCCTTTTTCGGTAATTGTTTTTTGTTCTTCCATAAACGTAATTACCGGATAAGGTGTATTATCGTTCATTTCGGTTGAATTTGCGTTTTCAAAACCTAAAACGTTTCTAGCAAATTCTATAACAGCCATTTGCATACCCAAACATATACCCATAAATGGAATGTTGTTTTCGCGTGCAAAACGTACAGTTTCTATTTTACCTTCAATACCACGAGATCCAAAACCTGGAGCAACTAAAATACCGTCTAAATTTTTCATTTTATCGGCAACATTTTTAGTTGTTAAATATTCAGAATGAATACTCACTACGTTTACCTTAGCAAAATTAGCAGCACCTGCATGTACAAAAGCTTCTAAGATTGATTTATATGAATCTTGTAATTCTACATATTTACCTACTAACCCAATATTAACGGTATGTTTTGGGTTTTTTAAACGATGTAAAAAATCGTTCCATTTGGTTAAATCTGGTAATCCTTTTTCAGGTAGATCTAATTTTTTAAGTGCAACGGTATCTAAACCTTCTTCTAACATATTATTAGGCACTTCGTAAATGGTTGAAGCATCGATAGATTGAATAACCGATTCTTGAGAAACATTACAAAAAGCAGCTAATTTGCGTTTAATGTCAAATGATAATTCATGTTCAGTTCTACAAACTAAAATATCGGCTTTAATACCACTCTCCATTAATGTTTTAACCGAATGCTGTGTTGGCTTTGTTTTTAATTCACCCGCAGCTGCAAGGTAAGGCACTAAAGTTAAATGAACTACAATTGCATTTTTATCACCTAAATCCCACAATAACTGTCGAACTGATTCTATGTAAGGTAACGATTCAATATCGCCAACTGTACCACCAATTTCGGTAATAACAATGTCGTAATCGCCAGATTTACCAAGCAATTGCATACGTTCTTTAATTTCATTGGTAATATGTGGTACTACTTGTACGGTTTTACCTAAAAATTCGCCACGGCGTTCTTTTTCAATAACCGAAAGATAAACGCGACCAGTTGTAACGTTATTTGCTTGAGAAGTAGGAACATTTAAAAAACGTTCGTAGTGACCTAAATCTAAATCGGTTTCGGCACCATCGTTCGTTACAAAACATTCGCCATGTTCATAAGGGTTTAATGTTCCTGGATCCACGTTAATATAAGGATCGAACTTTTGAATAGTTGTACGGTAACCGCGTGCCTGTAATAATTTTGCTAGGGATGCTGCAATAATTCCTTTTCCAAGTGATGATGTTACACCACCTGTTACGAAAATATATTTACATTGTTTCATTTGTAAAATATGTTGTGTTGTGTTGTGCTGTTCTAAACCTGGCAAAATTACAATTATAATTTGAGTTTTAAAAGTAGAATAAGTACAATTGTATTAATTATGGTTTTGGATATTTGTTTTTTATGTTTCTTATTAAACTTTCTAAACCATTAAGTTTAACTTCGTACATAGTTGCCAGTTGTTTACCTAATTTACCCGGCGGAAACCCTTTGTTTTTATACCAAACATAATAAGGTTCTGGTATATCTACCAAAAAATACCCTTTGTATTTACCAAAGGGCATTTTTGCATATGCAAGTTCTATTAACTCTTTATTGTTATCCATTTAATTATAACCAATTAAAATGAACTGTTTTTGTGATATCTGGATGCAAGCTTAAGAAAACGGGACAAGTCATTGCTGCACGTTCTAAAATAATTTTCGATTTTTCATCGGCTACACCTTTCATATCTAAATTTACAATTATTTCGCTTATTTTTCTAGGTTCAGCCTGCATTATTTTGGTAACATTTGCAGATGATCCTTCAATATTCAAATTCATTGCATTGGCTTTAATGCCCATTATACTAAACATGCAAGTTGCTAACGAATTTGCAACCATATCGGTTGGAGAAAAGGCTTCGCCTTTGCCGTGGTTATCAATGGGAGCATCGGTTATAATTACACTACCCGACAATAAGTGCGTTGATTCTGTTCTTAAATCGCCTTTATAAACAACTTTACTGGTACTCATTAGTTAGCTTCTTTAATTGTTAAATCTTTATCAATATATAAAATATAAACTGCGTTGTTATAAACCCCACCATTTTCTTTAACATATGTAAATTTATTTTCGATTTGTTGTGAACCGTAATCAAAAATGTTTGATTCTTCACCTGCTTCAAACATACGTGAAATTACATCAAGTGTAACATCGTATCCTCGAACCGCAAATCTACTTGGGTTTTTACTGTAAACGGCTCTGTATTTAGTAGCAAATGTTTGTTTTTTATCGTTATCGGCATCATTTGTAACAGATGGAAACATATATTTTAAAGCTACTAAATCTGAAATATTAATATCTGATGAATCTAGAACATCTGTTTTTTCCAACGTAACTAACTGAATATCAAAATTATTTTGCAACGTTTTTAAAGTATTTATTAATTCAACAGTAGTTGTTAACGACGATGCATCGTACACAATATAATTTGTTACGTTAGGCATTAATAAAGTGCGTAGAAAGGTACCATTTACTTTTTCATCAACCAAAACACCAAAACTTGTTACAGAAGGATAATTTGATTTAAAATAGTCAATTGAAGTCTTTTTCCCATCGGTAATGGCTATAATTTTTCCATCTTTAGACAATAAATATTCTAGCATTTCCTTTTTCACTGTTTCATTTGTAGGCATTGTATGCACTTGGTTTGTATACGGCTTGCCTTTGTCGGTTGAAAGTGGTGATACAACTACTGTTTGTTGGTTTTTAAATGCTTCGGAAACGGCATCAACGTTACGCTGAAAAAATGGACCAATAATTACATCGGTTGATGTAAAATCGAATTCATTTTTTAAAGTAGCAACATCTAACGTTTTATTAGTTTCTTTAGAATCGACAAATTTGATGTTTACATTGTAATTTTTATCTTTTAAATGATCGATTGCTAATTTTGCTCCTGAATAAAAATCAAGTGTCATGTTTAAAAAAACATCTTCTTTAATATTTTGATTAATCGCAGGATTATTAAAATTATTTTTAGATAAATTAAAAGGTAAAAGTATAACCAAATCTTTAGTAGACTGATTATTAACAATATTTAAATCAACTTTATCGCTTATTAAATTTTCTGCTTTTTTTTCTTGTAAAGGTGCAAATTCAGATAATTTTCCATTTGAATCGTTATCATATCCTACAACTATAGTTGCGCCTTCTTTTAAACCATTTACCAAATCAGGATTCCACTGAAACAATTGTTGTTGTGTAATTTGGTGCGTTTTGCAAATACTATAAATAGTTGCATGTGCAGGAACAACAATAGTTTTAGGGTGTTTATTTACTGTATTGATTTTTTGAGAAACTGGTACATTTAAAGCATGTCCTACTTTTAAGCCGTTTTCTAACAAGCCTGGATTTAATTCATTTAAAACCGAAACAGATGTATTACTTTTTACTGCAATTCCGTAAATGGTTTCACCACTTTCAACAATAACTGTGGTTGTGTTTGTAGGCTTTGTAACTGAGTTGCTATTTACGTTAGGTGTCTTTTGCGCTAAAGTATTAGTTAAATTTAAAACTTGTCCTATTTTTAAACCATTTTCCTTTAAACCTGGATTTAAATTATACAACTTATCAATAGCAATATGGTATTGCTTAGAAATGCCGTAAATAGTTTCCTTAGGTAGAACGGTGTGTTGTAATTGCGATACTGCAGGAATTTTTAAAATTTGATTTTCATTAATTCCGTTTACAGCTTCTGGATTCAGCATAAACAATACATTATTAGTTGTATTGTATTTTTTTGCAATTTGTGTAACTGTTTCGCCCTTTAAAACTACGTGAGTACTTGTTGGTGATTGTGCTTTTGCAATTGTAGCACAAAACAAAACCGATAGTGTTAATAATACTTTTTTCATAATAACAAATATAAAAACAAATCAATTGTTTTAAACAATAATTTGTAGGTAAATTAAAAATGTAAAAAAATAAATTATTAGTGTCGTTACCTTATTGAAAACGCCAAGCTAAAATTCTACTTTTTTTATTACCTTGACTCATTTCTATGATTTTTAAATACTTAACTTTATTTTGCAACATATTTTGTAGGGGTTTTAAATTATTTTCGTTTGAAATTAATACCGTAAACCAACCTACATTTTTGGTAAAAAGTAAACTTTCATTTATAAGCTTTTTAACAAAAACTAATTCACCACCTTCACACCACAATTCATTATTTTTACCCGAAAAATTATGAGCTAATTTTACATTTCTTGTATTATTTAAGCCTTTTAATTTGCGTAATGTTTGTGTATCTGCTTCTTTTTTAGACTTAAAAAAAGGTGGATTACATATTACTGCATCAAAAAAATCAGTGTCGTTTATAATTCCTTTTAAAATTTGATTTTTTTTTGATTGTTCACGCAAAAAAATATTTAAACTTAAATGCTTGTTATTATTTATAATTTGTTGGGCATTTTGTATTGATTTTGAATCGATATCAGTCGCAACAAAATTCCAATTAAATAACGCATGACCAATTAAAGGGTAAATTAAACTTGCACCTGTTCCAATATCTAAAATTGTAGTTTTAGATGTATTTGGGATTATTTCAGATAAATAATGCAAATAATCAGCTCTGCCTGGCACTGGTGGTACTAAATTTTCTTTTGGAATATCCCAATAATCTAAACCATAAAAACACAGCAAAATAGCTTTGTTTAAATAATAAACCGCTTGTTGGTTTGCAAACAAAACCGTATCAATACCCATTTTATTTTTAACTATAAAAGGCGCTAATTCGGGTACTTTTATTATTAATTCTTTAAAATTATAGGGCTTATTGTGTAAATTATTACTGTGCATAACTAAATTTTTGTATTATTTAAGTAAAAACAAAACAGCCTTAAAGTTTAGTTTAAGGCTGTTTTAATTTAATTATTCCCACTCTATTGTTGCAGGTGGTTTTGAACTTATATCGTAAGCAACACGGTTAATACCTTTAACTTCGTTAATAATTCGGTTTGAAACCAATTCTAAAAACTCATAAGGTAATTTACTCCAAGTTGCAGTCATAAAATCAATAGTATTTGCAGAACGTACAACAGCAGTGTATTCATAAGTACGTTCATCGCCCATTACTCCAACCGATTTAACAGGAAGTAACACTACAAACGCTTGCGAAACCTCGTCGTATAAATTATGGTTGTAAAGCTCATCAATAAAAATTTGGTCGGCTTCTTGTAAAATACGTACTTTTTCAGCATCAACTTCACCAATCACACGAATACCTAAACCTGGTCCTGGGAATGGGTGGCGGTACACTAATTCACGAGGTATTCCTAATTCTACTCCAACTTTACGAACTTCATCTTTAAATAACTCTCTTAATGGTTCTAACAATTGCAGTTTCATATGTTCTGGTAAACCACCAACATTATGATGCGATTTTATTGTAGCAGAAGGCCCTTTTACAGATTGCGATTCAATAACATCGGGATAAATAGTACCTTGAGCTAAAAATGAAGCATCGTCAAATTTTTGTGATTCTTCATCAAAAACAGCCACAAAATCACGACCAATAGATTTGCGTTTTGCCTCTGGTTCATCAATTCCTTTTAAATTTGTAAGGAATCGTTCAGAAGCATCCACCATTTTTATGTTCATATGGAAATGCTTCCCATAGTTTTCCATTACTTTTTTACCCTCGTCTTTACGCAACAAACCAGTATCAACAAAAATACAGGTTAATTGATCGCCAATTGCACGGTGAATTAATACAGCTGCAACCGATGAATCTACACCACCAGATAAACCTAAAATTACTTTTTTATCGCCAACTACTTCCTTAATACGTTTAATTTCTGTTTCGATAAAATCTTTAAGTACCCAATTTTTTTCGGCTTTACAAATTTCAAAAACAAAGTTTTCTAACATTTTAGAACCAAATTCAGAATGTGTAACTTCTGGGTGAAATTGAACGGCGTAAATATTTTTAGTTTCGTTTGCTAAAGCTGCAATATCAATGTTTGATTTACCTGTAACCACAAAACCTTCTGGTGCTTTTTCAACCTCGTCAAAATGGCTCATCCAAACTGTAGATTTTTCAGGAACACCATTAAATAAAAGATTTTTTGCTAGAACAGTAAGTTCCGATTTTCCGTATTCGCCTTTTATGCCTTTTTTAACTTCGCCACCTAACATGTGTGAAATTAACTGCATACCGTAACAAATACCTAAAATAGGCACACCAATTTCAAAAAGTTCTTTTTCAACTAAAGCAGCTTCACTTCCAAAAACAGAAGATGGTCCGCCAGAAAGTATAATTCCTTTTGGATTGTGCTTTTTAATTTCGCTAATTGGTGAATTGTAGGGAATAATTTCGGTGTAAACTCCAAACTCTCGAATTCGGCGGGCAATTAATTGGTTGTATTGCGAACCAAAATCTAAAATAATAATACCTTGTGTCATTGTGCTGTTTGTCTTTGTGCAAAAGTAATGTAAATCTTGCATTTATAAAATATATAATACCTTTTATCAATTATTTTTTTGATTTGATAAATAATGGAATTATTTTTGTTAGTGATACAAAAGTTAAAAAATTGTTTTTCTTATGATTTCTTTTAAAAATTTTATTCTTCTGGCAGTATTTTTACCTGTAATTGCATCGTGCGATAAAAAAGAAGAAAAAAAAGTTTTTATTCAACCCGGTTTGTTAGATACTATTTTTAGCAATACGTTTGAAGGCATAATACCTTGCCCCGATTGCCCTGGTATTGAATCGTCTATTAGAATTTATAGCGATAGTACCATTTCGCGCACAGTTTTTTATCAAGATAGAAACGAATTACCCATTACAAAAGTGGGAACTTGGAAATTAAAAGACAGTGTGTTTACTGCTATTTTTGATCGTGAAAAACTTTTTTACCGAATAAAAAATTACAATCAGTTATTACGTGTGGGCAGCGATTTAAAAGAAGTTCAAGGTGAATTTGCCAATGATTATATTTTACATAAGCGCAACCCTTTTAAAGCTGAAAATATTGAAGGAATCTATTTACGAGGCGATACTTTAAACACTCATTTTAAACTTCGAATAACGAATGTAAAAAAAGATAGTTATAATTTAAAAATAGCATATTATAATAATGTAGATTCATTAAATAATTGTAGCAAACAACTTAAAGCTATTTTAGATAAAAATAATCAATTACAAGCTAAATTAAACGATGATAAAAGTTATTTACGCGTAATTTTTACTCAAAAAGAAGCCCATATTGTAATTGAAAATGTTACAAAAGATTCAATAAACAATTTTTGCAAAAGTATTCCAAACGATATTTTTTATGGGGCATATAAAAAAAGAAGCACTAAATAGTGCTTCTTTTTGTTTAGTTAAATCTATAACCTATACTAATATCGCCTTTAAAAACTCCTGAGGCATTTGTATTTTGTTGAATTAAGTTTTTACCATAGCCTGCTTTTAATTCAAAAACAAAACCAATGGTATTTACTTTTTTCCAACCAATTGCAAGTCCTAGTGCCAAATCGGTGAAATTTTCTTTATTTTGATCGTAATAATAATACCCGTAAGGATCTACTGTATAACTATTGCCATAAACATATTCGGTACCTGAATACAAATCGGCAAAACCTTCAACAAACATACCTTTTGCACCGTATTCTTGACTTTGATTAAAGTAAAAACGGTAATAAGGTGCAATTGAAATATTTTGATTTAAAACATCTTCACCGCTTTGAAATCCTACCAAAAAGTTTAAACCATAACCTTGGTTTCTGTCTTTAACACGTTCATAAGACAATTCTAAACTATGACCCGAAAGTAACTTTACAGCTCCTAAACGAATTTCATGTTTTTTCTCGTATGCTGAATTCATTGACTCAGGAAAATTTGTTTGAGCCAATGCCGAAACAGAAACAAGTGTAACTAATGTTAATACAATTTTTTTCATACAGATATTTATTTTGTGAAACTACTTATTAAGCTTCCATATCAACTGTTGTTTCAGCAGCTATTTTTTTATAAGTTCCATCAATTAACTTACTACGTATTGCTTCAAAAGCAGCCAATGTTTGGTCAATATCTTCATAGGTATGCGAAGCTGTAGGAATTACGCGTAATAAAATAATACCTTTAGGAATTACTGGGTATACAACAATTGATAAAAAGATACCGTAGTTTTCGCGTAAATCGTTAACCATTATCATTGCTTCTGGTATAGAACCTTCTAAATAAACAGGTGTAACACAAGTATTGGTATCGCCAATATTAAAACCACGCTCTTTTAAACCATTTTGTAAACGGTTTACATTTTCCCATAATTTATCTTTTAAACTAGGGTTTTCGCGTAATAATTGTAAACGTTTTAAAGCACCTTTTACTAAAATCATTGGTAATGCTTTAGCAAACATTTGCGAACGTAAATTATATTTTAAATAATCTATAATATCCTGATCGGCAGCGATAAATGCACCAATTGAAGCCATTGACTTAGCAAAAGTTGAAAAGTAAACATCAATACCATCTTGACATTCTTGTTCTTCACCTGCACCTGCACCCGTTTTACCTAATGTGCCAAACCCGTGTGCATCATCAACTAACAAACGGAAATTATATTTTTCTTTTAAAGCTACAATTTCTTTTAATTTACCTTGTTGCCCACGCATTCCAAAAACACCTTCAGTAATAACTAAAATACCACCGTTTTGCTCATCGGCCATTTTAGTAGCTCGCTGTAAGTTTTTTTCTAACGATTCAACATCGTTGTGTTTGTATGTAAAACGTTTCCCCATGTGCAAGCGAACGCCATCAATAATACATGCATGCGAATCAACATCGTAAACAATAACATCGTTTTTAGTAACTAACGCATCAATGGTAGAAACCATACCTTGGTAACCAAAATTTAATAAATAAGCAGCTTCTTTGTTTACGAAAGCAGCTAATTCATTTTGTAATTTTTCGTGCCAATCTGTATGCCCAGACATCATTCGTGCACCCATTGGGTAAGCTGCACCAAATTCAGCTGCTGCATCGGCATCTGCTTTTAATACTTCAGGATGCGTTGCAAGTCCCAAATAATCGTTAATTGACCAGTTTAAAACTTCTTTTCCTTGAAATTGCATTCTTGGCCCTAATTTTCCTTCTAATTTAGGAAACACAAAGTAACCTTCTGCTTGTGAAGCCCATTTTCCTAATGGACCTTTATTATCATGAATTCTTTCAAATAAATCTTTAACCATTTTGTTTATTTTTTAAACCATGCAAATTTAGTGATTTTTTATGTAATATATTTATTTTATGCTATTTAAATACAATCTTATTAAAATTACTTAAATTTTAGGTAATGTATTACTATAAAGGTAATTACCAAGTAACTATAAATTAATAAAAATAGTATTATAAGTGCTGTTTTTTGTTCATTTTTTTGTTTTGATTTTAACCAAAACTTTACTTTTTTTAAGTTAAAAACACAGTATAAAGTTAAAATAAATGCTAACAAATAGGTAACAAAAAGTGCTATTTGAAAACCAATTGCATGCCTTAAAGCAAAAGCATCGTTGCCTTTAAACATTTTTAACTTGTCTTTTGTTGGGTTTTGGTAAATATTTATTGCTTTATTGGTAATAAACTTATTTAAACTGCGGTTGTGTATATATTCAAGTTCTTTTTGAATGGTTTCTTTTGCAAAAAAAGGTTCAAAACCCAAAAGTGCATAATGTTTAATTTCGTATTTTTTTGTAAGGATATATCCGTCTTTATCTTTGTGTTTAATAGTAACAGGAGTATAAATTTTTTCGAGAAAATTTAAAGGGGTTGCTACCATTTTTGATGGATCTTTTTCAATAGAAAGCACTTCTAATTTTGACCATTTTGGGTGTGATATATTAAACTCAAACGATCTAAAAAAAGGAGAAAACGAATAACAAAATGCACCAATTAAAGTAAAAGTGCAAAATAAATTTAAAAATTGTTTATCGGATCTTTTTCTAGTACCAAAAAAAGCGCGGTCAATAATTACAATAATAAAGCTTATTACAAAACCGTAAATAAACAATCGGGCACTGTTTAATAATACAAAAATTAAGAACAGTAACCAAAGAATAACTTTAAACGGATTAAGCTTCATTTTAAAATATATAATTTATCAAATATAAAAAAAACCAAATATACAATGTAAAAAAAGCCCTCAAAAAGTTATTTTTTTTGAGGGCTAAAAAAATTGCTCTTAAATATTATATACTTTTAAAGCTTCTTTTATAATTTCGGCCGATTTTATTAAATCTTCTTTGTTTAGAACATACGCCAAACGCACTTCGTTTAAACCTACATTTTTACTTGAATAAAAACCAGCTGCTGGTGCAACCATAACGGTTTCACCATTTAATTGATACGATTCTAACAACCATTTTGCAAAATCTTCGGCATTTGTAACAGGTAATTTTGCAATGCAATAAAAGGCTCCTTTAGGCATTGATACTTGCACGCCATCAATTGCATTTAAGGCATTAACTAAAGTATCTCTACGGTCTTTATACTCTGTAATTACATCGTCAAAATATGATTGTGGTGTATCTAAAGCAGCTTCAGATGCAATTTGTGCATACGTAGGGGGCGATAATCTTGCTTGTGCAAATTTCATTGCAGTAGCCATTAAATCTTTATTCTTAGATACAATACAACCAATACGCGCACCACACATACTGAATCTTTTTGAAACCGAATCAATCATAATTGCATTTTGCGCAATACTATCTTCATTCATTACAGAAAAATGCTTCATACCATCGTAAGTAAATTCGCGATACACTTCGTCGGCAATTAAAAACAAATCGTGTTTTTTTACCAATGCAGCTAATTGCTGAATTTCTTCTTTACTATATAAATATCCAGTTGGATTACCCGGATTACAAATTAAAATAGCTTTTGTTTTAGGGGTAATTAATTTTTCAAAATCTGAAATGGGTGGCAATGCAAAACCGTTTTCGATACCCGACATTACCGGTACAACTTTCACACCGTTTTGAGTAGAAAAACCATTGTAATTTGCATAAAATGGTTCAGGTATAATAATTTCATCACCTTCATCCATAGTAGATCCCATTGCAAAAATTAAAGCTTCAGAACCACCCGTTGTAATAATAATATCTTCTTTATTAATAGGTAAACCTTGGTTTTGGTAATAAGCTGCTAATTTTTCACGGTATGAATCAAAACCTGCAGAATGACTATATTCTAAAACGCTAATATCGGCATTTTTCACAGCATTTAAAGCTACATCAGGCGTTTTAATATCGGGTTGACCAATGTTTAAATGATATACTTTATTTCCATTTTTCTTTGCTGTTTCAGCAAAAGGCACCAATTTACGTATTGGCGATTCGGGCATTTGCAAACCTTTATTAGAAATCTTAGGCATGATAATTTGTTTATTTAATTGTGCAAATTTAGTTTTTTATTCTAAAAAAACACATCCTTTTTTAATTTGTTTAAATTACGTTAAAATACGTTACAACCTATATAATTTAAGTATTTTTGTGAAATTTCAAAGCACACAACAATTTACCATGAGTAAAATTATTTCTTTTTTATCATCAACACGATTAATGGCGGTGTTATTCCTTGTTTTTGCAGCCGTAATGGGTATTGCTACTTTTATAGAAAACGAATACAATACCGATACTGCCCGAATTTTAGTTTATAATACCAAATGGTTTGAAGCCATTATGCTAATTTTTGTGTTTAACTTTATTGGTAATATTAACCGTTACAAACTTTTTAGTAAAGCCAAATTAGATACTTTAATATTACACTTAGCTTTTATTTTAATTTTAATTGGTGCTTTTGTTACAAGATATATAAGTTTTGAAGGTATGATGCCCATAAAAGAGGGCGAAACTGTAAATCAATTTTACTCTGATAAAACTTTTTTAACGGTTTGGGTTGATGGCGATTTAAATGGCGAACCTAAACGTAAAACCATTGAAAAACAACGTTATTTTTCTTCTGCTTTAGATAAAGATAATTTGGTTAGCGCTTTTGCATCGAATCATTTTTTAATAAACGACGATTTTAACAAAACGCCTTTTGAAATTGAATTTAAAGATTTTATTATGGGCGCTAAAGAAACCGTTGTTGCCGATAAAAACGGAAAAAGCTTTTTAAAATTAGTAGAATCTAGTCATGGTGAACGTCATGAACATTTTATTGAAGAAGGTACACAACAAGAAATTCATGGTATGGCTTATACCTATAATAAACATGTTGAAGGTGCTGTAAATTTTTTCACCAACGAAAAAGGCGAAATGCAAATAAATTCACCTTTTGGTGGTGATTTCCGTATAATGGCTACACAAGCTACTGGTGAAGTTAAAGCAAATACCCCTGCCCTACTTAATTATAGATCACTTTACAGTTTAGGCGGCGTTGTACAATTTGTAATGGACAGACCAATAATTGGTAAAAAAACCTTACAAGAAACCCCCGATTTTAAAGCAAAAGGTACAACCGATGCTTTAATTTTAAATGTTCGTTCACAAGGAAAAACCCACGAAGTGGTATTAATGGGATCTAAAGGACAAATGGGAATACCACAATCATTTAAATTAGGAAATTTAGAATTCACTATGTTTTATGGTTCTAAGGTGTACACCACTCCATTTCAAGTAAAATTAAACGACTTTATTGCTCAAAAATACCCTGGAACCGAAAAAAGTTATTCTTCGTTTGAAAGTAAAGTTACTATTGTAGATCCAGAAAAAACTTTTGATTACCACATTTACATGAACCATGTTTTAGATCATAAAGGGTATCGTTTTTTTCAAGCATCATTTGATCCCGATGAAAAAGGAACCATTTTATCTGTAAACCATGATTTTTGGGGTACTTGGATTACATACATTGGTTACACCCTACTTTATATTGCTATGCTTTGCATTTTATTTACTAAAAATACCCGTTTTAATGATTTAAGACGAAAACTTAAAAACGTACGTGCTAAAAAAGCTGCTTTAACTGCATTTATGCTATTTTTAGGTTTATTTACTTCACAAGCACAACACGCGCACAACAAACCTACTGCGCAGCAAATAGATTCGTTGCTTGTTAAAACAACTGTTTCACAAGAACACGCCGATTTGTTTGGAACTATTGTCATACAAGATGCCGACGGACGTATGAAGCCTATTAATACGTTTTCATCTGAATTGTTACGAAAAGTAAGTAAAAATGATCATTTTCAAGGAATGGATTCTGATCAAGTAATGCTTTCTATCACACAATTTCCACAGTTGTGGTATCACGTGCCTATCATCAATCTTAAAAAAGGAAACGATAGCATTCGTTCAATAATTGGTATTCCTGCCGATGCTAAATTTGCATCGTTAGCCGATTTCTTTAACGAAAAAGGCGGTTATAAATTAGATAAATATCTAGATAAAGCCTATCAAGCATCGGTTAAAGATCAATTTCAAAAAGATTTTATTGCAGCCGATGAAAAAGTTAACTTATTATACGCTGCAATTAGTGGACAAATTTTAAAAATTTTCCCAATTCCTGGACACGAAAACAACAAATGGGTTTCGTATTTAGAATTAAACGAAGCTGGTTTAAAAGGCATGGATTCTGTTTACACCAAAAACATTTTACCAATGTACACCACTTCGTTACTAAAATCAATAGAAACCAAAGATTTTAAAGCATCGGGTGAATTATTAACTTCAATAATAAACTTTCAAAAAAAATACGGCAGTAAAGTAATGCCAACTGAACAAAAAATTAAAACCGAAGTTTTATATAATAAGTACGATGTATTTAAAAAACTGTTTTCGTACTATATGTATGTTTCTGTAATTTTATTTATCATTGTAATTGTTCGCATTTTTAAAGAAAATAAAATACTACGCACTTTAACAAAAATAGGTAATGTGCTGGTAATTATTTTATTTATTATGCATACGCTAGGTTTAATAGCACGTTGGTATGTATCAGGACATGCACCTTGGTCTGATGCTTATGAATCGATGATTTTTGTTGGTTGGGCTACTGTTTTATTTGGATTGATTTTTGGACGAAATTCGGCTTTAACTATTGCATCAACAGCCTTTGTAGCAAGTATGATTTTAATGATAGCACATTGGAACTGGATGGATCCTTCCATAGGAAATCTTCAGCCTGTATTAAATTCATATTGGCTTATGATACACGTTGCTATTATTGTAGGTAGTTACGGACCATTTACTTTAGGAATGATTTTAGGCATTGTTGCATTACTTTTAATGTTGTTTACTACTAAAAACAATAAACAAAAAATGGAGCTTAACCTTAAAGAAATTACGTATATAAATGAAATGGCGTTAACGGTAGGTTTGGTTATGTTAACAATTGGTAACTTTTTAGGTGGCCAATGGGCAAATGAAAGCTGGGGACGCTATTGGGGTTGGGATCCTAAAGAAACTTGGGCGTTAATTTCAATTATGGTATATGCCTTTGTAATTCACATGCGATTTGTACCTGCTTTACGCGGATTATGGATTTACAATTTAATGTCGGTTTTAGCTTTTTATAGTATTTTAATGACCTATTTTGGGGTAAACTTTTACCTTTCGGGCTTACATTCCTATGCAAAAGGCGACCAAGTGGTAACACCAACTTTCATTTGGGTATCGGTAGCATCGGTAGCCGTTTTAGCAACTATCACCTATTTTAAATATAGGAAACATTATAAAAAATAAATCTTAAAAGCTTTCTGTACAGAAAGCTTTTTTTGTAATTTTAAACAACCTTAATCATTTCAATAATATGAAAATAATAGTTTTTGCAGCTGCTTTATTAGCTATAAGTTGTACCAACGCACAAAAATCAACAACAAAATCAGAATCTAAAATGGAGCAACAAAATACCACAAGCAGTATTCACCAATTTATTGTTAAAGACATCACAGGAGCCGAATTTAATTTAGCCGATTTACGTGGTAAAAAAGTATTAATTGTAAACACAGCTTCAAAATGCGGACTAACCCCTCAGTTTGAACAGCTAGAAGAATTGTATCAAAAGTATAAAGATCAAAATTTTACAATTATTGGTTTTCCTACAAACGATTTCATGAGTCAAGACCCTGGTTCAAATGATGAGATTGCAGAATTTTGCAAGATAAATTACGGCGTTACTTTTCCTATGATGAGTAAAATTGTAGTTAAAGGCGATACTATTGAACCTTTATTTAAGTATTTAACCACAAAAGCCGAAAATGGTTTAGGTGATTTTGATGTAGAATGGAATTTTCAGAAATTTTTAATTAATGAAGATGGAAAACTTGTAAAAGTGATAAGTCCGCGCACCTTGCCAACCAACGATGAAATAATTAATTGGATTGAAGGAAAATAAACGGATTTACATTAAAATTTCAGGATAGTTCTTATATTTGACTAATTAATTTTTAGAAATGAATTATCCTGAAATACCTTTGGCGCAAAGCATTTTGCAACTTTTTAAGGCAAAGGAAATCAAACATATTATAATTTCACCCGGATCGCGTAATGCTCCTTTAACAATAGGTTTTACAAGCGATCCTTATTTTACTTGTTACAGTATTGTAGATGAACGTTGTGCAGCTTTTTTTGCAATGGGAATTGCCCAACAAATAAATAAACCAACAGCTGTTTTATGTACATCGGGTTCGGCTTTATTAAATTATTATCCAGCAGTTGCCGAAGCCTTTTACAGCCAAATTCCTATGATTGTTGTATCTGCAGATAGACCCACTTCTAAAATTGATATTGGCGACGGACAAACCATTCGCCAGCGCAATGTTTTTGAAAATCATTCGCTTTTTAATGCAAATTTATCAGAAGAAGCTTCGTTAACTAACGATGTTTTAATACAAAAAGCCATTTCAGTAGCAGTAAACAAAAAAGGCCCCGTACATATTAATGTTCCTTTTGAAGAGCCTTTGTACAATACGGTAAGTTCGCTAAGTTATCAATCTCAAATTACAGAAAACATCAATATTTTAGATTCTGCTATAACTAACAATTTTGATTTAACTGAAATTCAGCAAGCATCAAAAATTGTAATTTTAGTAGGTTCACAAAACCCTGAAATATTATCAAAAAGCAATTTAGATTTTATTGCTAATTTACCTAATGTTATTATTTTAACCGAAATAAATTCTAATCTACATCACAAAAACATCGTTTCAAATATTGATACGTTAATTACTGGTTTTACTAATGATGAAATTGAAAATTTTAAGCCCGATGTTTTAATTACTTTTGGTGGAATGATTGTTTCTAAAAGAATAAAAGCATTGCTTAGAAACCACCCAGCAAAAAGTCATTGGCATATTGATCCTTTACGTGCTTATGATACTTTTGGAATTTTAACTAAACATATTATAGCAACTGCTAATGAATTTGTGAACGAGTTAAAAAAACACATCAGTATCAAAAAATCAAACTATGCTTCTACTTTTCATAAAATAATGGAACAACGCAAAGTAAAACACAATCAATATTTAACAACAATACCTTTTTCTGATTTAAAATCGTTTCAAATTATTTGGGAAAATTTACCCGAAAACATTCAACTTCAAATAAGTAATAGCGCTGTAATTAGGTATGCACAATTGTTTGAAAATCATGAATCGGTAGCTGTTTTTTGTAACCGTGGTACAAGTGGTATTGATGGGTCAACATCTACCGCAATAGGTGCAGCTGTAACAAGCCAAAAACCAGTTGTTTTACTAACAGGTGATATTAGTTTTTTTTACGATAGTAACGCACTGTGGAACAACTACATACCTGACAATTTTAAAATTATTATTGTAAACAATAGTGGCGGCGGTATTTTTAGAATTTTACCAGGCCATCAAGAAAACACAACTTTTAATACCTTTTTTGAAACCGAGCATCAATTAACGGCGGAACATTTAGCAAAAATGTATCATTTTAATTATTTATCGGCAATTAATGAAGAAGAATTAAAACTGGCATTGAAATTGTTATTCTCACAAAATACGCAACCTCAAATTTTAGAAATTTTTACACCTTCTAAGATTAACAGAGATTTGTTGCGCAATTATTTTACAAGCATCTCATAAAAAATTTAGTATGAAAAAAATGATCATTCCTATTGCAGTTACTGCTTTAATTTTAAACAGCTGCACCAGTTTACAACAAGTAGCAAACCAATTACCACAAATACTTGAAACAGGCGGCGTTGGGCAAACCCAGATTGCTGCAGGTTTAAAAGAAGCTTTACAACAAGGTATAGATAAACAAGTTGTTAACCTTACAAAAACCGATGGTTTTTACAATAACTCTTTAGTCAAAATTGGTTTACCAAGTGAATTACAAAAAGTTGAAAAAACCTTAAGAGATATTGGTTTAGGCAGCTTAGCCGATGAGGGTATAAAATCGTTAAATAAAGCGGCCAGTAACGCAGTAAAAGAAGCTACCCCTATTTTTGTAAATGCAATTACCAGCATGACAATTAGTGATGCTACTGCAATTTTAATGGGCAATAAAAATGCAGCTACCCAATATTTACAAAAAACAACTAAAACAGCTTTGTATAGTAAATTTAACCCGGTTATAAAATCATCATTTACAAAAGTTGGTGCAGATAAAGTTTGGAATAACATTATAACTAAATACAACGCCATACCAACAGTTAAAAAAGTAAATCCCGATTTAACCGACCACGTTACGCAACAAGCTTTAGCTGGGGTTTTTACAATGATTGAAAAAGAAGAAGCAAATATTAGAACCAATGTTTCGGCGCGATCTACAAACGTTTTAAAAACCGTTTTTGCTATGCAAGATAAAAAATAATTAAAAAAAGAGGCTGACCGTAAAGGTCAGCCTCTTTTTTTAATTATTTGAATCCTCTTGATTTGGATTGCAAATCTAAACGATTGAGTGTATAATATAAGTTTAAAGTAAAAAGTTAAATTCTGAATAAATTTTTTGAATTACTTTATCTGGCAAGTTTTGCTTATTACATAATTTTTTAAAATGTTCGGTTGCTTCTACTACTTCACTTATAATTCCTTTTGCATTTTTTATTGAATAACGTTCGGCTAAATCTACTACATCTTGTCTATTAATATCTGTACGTTTATTATTAATTGCCATTGCTCTTGAAATACGTGTATAATTCATTAAAGCATCTAAAGGATACGTTAAATCGTAGGCAGGTGAAAGATTCCATTTGTCTTTTAGTTCATTGTAAACAAAGCTAAAATTCTTTAAATGATCATCAATATTAGCAAATACCAAATTAAAAACCATACGTTTAAATAGCTGCTGAATATCTTTATGTGGAACCTTTAAATCAATAGCTAATTTAAAAAGATTGTCATAATTTGAATTTTCTGGTTTTCTAAAATCCCATCCTGTCATTCCAGAAGCCGTTAAAACATGCAACTTCTCTCCTCTTTGTCTATCAAAACGCAAGGTTGCAAAATGTTTGTCATCAATCAACTTCGAAGGCATCATTTCAATCTCGATAGAAGTTGCTAGTTGATAATAAACAAATTCTACTTTTTCTTTTGAATACCCCGATTCTTCATCTATAGCCAATTTTATTAAATAATGATTATAAGCATCAGATACTTCTAAATCACCTGCGATGATTTTTCCAGATGCTTTATGTTCAGAAATCAAAATTTTAGGGCGAGCACCACCTGCTGATGTTCCAATTTTAAAAATATTACGTAATGCTAAATCACTTAGATTTTTTTCATGAATAGTTGACTTTACATCTAAAACTTTTTTTACAACCTCTGAAATTTCATCAATATTAATTTCAGCTTCTGTAGAAATTGTTTTTGAAGGCATAAATTCTAAAGCACCCATTCCACGGTTACCCACATAGGCTAATTGTTCTAGCGGACTAATGTTTTTAGCTTCTTTATGATTGAATTCTAACCATTCTTTAAAAATTAAATTACCAAAAACATCAGGAAGTGAATCGGCTATCATAGAAGGTAAACCTCTGAATGTTTCGCCTTCAAATTCAGAAAACACCTGTACATTTGGTGTTCTACGAAAGATATACGGAAACATTTTTTTATAACGATTACTTGTTAAAAAATCGGGATGATACTGAAAAAAAGATTTTTTTTGATCAGGGTCATAACCTATTTTACCAATTTCTGTATCTTTATAAATAACCGATATGATTTGATTTTTAGCCATATTAATACAAAGATTTACTTTCGTTTAGATTCGCTATTCTAGATTGAATAAACTGATTAAAACTATTCATTTCATCAAAATATTGTAAGATTTTTAAAACAGTTTCAAGCGTAGCATTTTCACCATTTTCAAGTTTAGAAATAGTTATTGGCGATAAATCTAATTCAGAAGCTAAGTCTTGTTGCGTTAATTTCTCGCGTTTACGCAATAACTTACACCATTCGCCTAATGCTTTTTGAATATCTTTTATGGTAACAAACTCTAACATTATTTATATTATAATCTAAATTATTATCAAATATAGCATTTTTTTATATTATAGTATAAATTTAAAAATATTTATTTTGCGAATGGTGCTTGAAAGAAATAACTGTTGTTTATGAAATTGTTAAAAAATAACATTTCACATTGCCCGATATACATTTGGTACAACGGTAGCATTTACAAATGGTGTACCTATTGAAAGTGTTAGTAAAATGCTTGGTCATCAATTTGAGAACAACACAACAGTATGCAAAAGTCATAGTAAAAGCAAAACATTAAGTATCTAATGCTTTTTAATAATATAAACACTAATTTTGTTTAACAAAAATAAATTTGATTTTGAAAAAGATATTAATAATAGATGACGAGGAAAAGTTAAGAGCTTTGCTAGCAAGAATTATTAGTTTAGAAGGATTTGAAGTTATTCAAGCAAATGATTGTAAATCTGCATTTAGCAAACTAGAAAAATCAAAAATTGATATAGTTCTTTGTGATGTAAAACTACCTAATGGTAATGGAGTTGAACTTTCAAAAAATATCAAAGAGAAATATCTACTTTTAGAAATAATTTTACATACAGTTTACGGCAATATCCCTGATGGAGTGCAAGCTATTAAAAATGGAGCTTTTGATTATATCACTAAGGGAGACGATAATAACAAGATTTTACCATTAATTTATAAGGCTATTGAAAAAGTAGAATTAGCAAAAAGAGTACATCAATTAGAAAAACAGGTTGGAGAAAAATATTCTTTTGATAATATTTTAGGAAAATCAAAACAAATAGTCAATGCTATTGAACTTGCAAAACGAGTAGCCAGAACAGATACTACTGTTTTAATTTTAGGAGAAACAGGTACAGGAAAGGAAGTTTTTGCTCAAGCAATCCATCAAGCTAGTAACAGAAATAATAAAAAATTTGTTGCAATAAACTGTTCTTCATTTACTAAAGAAATATTAGAAAGCGAACTTTTTGGACATAAAGCAGGTGCATTTACAGGAGCAGTAAAAGAAACTAAAGGTCTTTTTGAAGAAGCACATAATGGCACCATTTTTCTTGATGAGTTTGGAGAAATGGCTTTAGAATTACAAGCAAAATTATTAAGAGTTTTAGAAACTGGAGAATTTTTAAAAGTTGGAGATACTACGCCAGTCAAAGTTAATGTTCGTATTATTGCAGCAACAAATAAAAACCTAGACGAAGAAATATTGAATCATAACTTTCGAAGTGATTTATTTTATAGATTGTCTGTTTTTACAATAAATTTACCGTCCTTAAAAGAACGTAAAAAAGATATTCAAATATTGGCTTCGAGTTTTGCATTATTTTTTGCTCAAAGAATGAACAAACAAAACATACAACTATCTGAAGATTATATAAATGCTTTAGAAAACAATGTTTGGAAGCCTACATTACCACTTGTTTTTTCATAATTCTTTAATTAATACATTAATTGAATATTGGTAACTTTATACCGAATAAAAAAGCGAAGATTAATTCTTTTGCCTTTTATTATAAGGAGATCATACTATCTTTTGTAACTTTAAAAAAATGCAATACCATTGCAACATATTTTTATTAAATTTGAAGATAATATGAAATTATTTTCTTCCATAATGGCACTTTATATGATGGTATTGTTTATAATGCCTTGTACTGATATGGTAGAAAAAAATTTAACTCAGATTCAAAATCACTCTACTGAAATAGCCCACCAAGAAACTCACAAACATGATGAAGCGCAAGATTTGTGCACCCCTTTTTGTTTATGTAACTGTTGTGGAATGGTAACGGGAGTAGTTCTTCAACAGAATTTTTTTGAGATTGAAATAATACAACCTTTAGCTTTAAACTTACCTAAACCAAAATTATATTATAAAACCGTTTTTCTACCTAGATATTACGGTGAGATTTGGCAACCCCCTAAGATTATTACCTAATTTTTAATGTTTAAAACGAATTTGTGTTTAATGTAAAACCTTTAAACGCAATGAGTTGTCGGTAGTACTTTGTATTTCCGTCTGCAAATCATTTCCTGATTTTTATTATTAATTTATCATTAATTCTAGTATAAAGTGTTAGATAATATTATAAAATTTTCCGTTAAGAACAAGTTTTTCATAGGAATTATGACCTTGTTACTTATCATTTGGGGGTTATGGAGTGCCACCAAAATACCAATTGACGCTCAGCCAGATATCACAAATAATCAGGTTCAGGTTATTACACTATGTCCTACTTTAGCAGGACAGGAAGTAGAGCAATTGGTTACATTTCCCGTTGAACAAAGTGTAGTTAATCTTCCCAAAGTAGAAGAAATTAGAAGCATTTCAAGGTTTGGACTTTCTGTAGTTACAATTGTATTCAAGGACGAAGTAGATATTTATTTTGCCCGACAGTTGGTAAATGAAAAACTAAAAGAAGCAGAAGAACAAATACCCGATGGTATTGGTACACCTGAGCTTGCGCCTGTAAGTACAGGACTTGGTGAAGTATATCAATACATACTTCACCCTAAAAAAGGCAGCGAAAATAAATATTCTGCTATGGATTTACGAAGCATGCAGGATTGGATTGTTTCCCGACAGCTATATGGCACTGCTGGAGTAGCGGAAGTAAATAGTTTTGGGGGATTGCTTAAACAATATGAGGTATCGATTGATCCAAATCGACTTAAAGCTATGGATGTTAGTATTTCTGAGGTTTTTACGGCCTTGGAAAAAAACAATCAAAATACAGGAGGAGCTTATATTGACAAAAAGCCCAGTGCCTATTTCATTCGCGGTATTGGTTTAGTTAATTCTCTTGAAGATGTAGGTAATATTGTTGTCAAAAAAACTACCACTGTTCCCATATTTATTAAGGACATTGCAGAGGTTCGTTTTGGACATGCAATTCGTTATGGCGCTTTAACCTTTAATGGAAAAGTTGATGCCGTTGGTGGCATTGTAATGATGCTGAAAGGAGAAAATACTGCTGAAGTAGTAAAAAATATAAAAGAAAAAATTCCTGTAATCCAAAAGTCTCTTCCTGAAGATATTGTTATTGAGCCATTTTTGGATAGAACCGATTTAATTGGTAGAGCAATTAATACCGTAAAAAACAACCTGATAGAAGGAGCACTGATTGTAATCTTTGTATTGATCCTTTTTCTAGGAAATATAAGAGCAGGACTAATAGTAGCATCGGCCATTCCTTTATCGATGCTTTTTGCCTTAGCAATGATGCGTTTGTTTGGAGTAAGTGCCAATCTCATGAGTTTAGGAGCCATTGATTTTGGACTGATTGTAGACGGTTCGTTGATAGTTGTTGAAACAACGATGCACCATTTAGGGTTGCGGAAAAGCATGCACAAACTAAGCCAAGAAGAAATGGATGCAGAAGTATTTGAATCCGCTAGAAAAATTCGCACCAGCGCTGCTTTTGGAGAAATTATTATTCTTATTGTTTATCTACCCATATTAACATTAGTAGGTATCGAGGGAAAAATGTTCACTCCAATGGCACAGACTGTAGGTTTTGCGATTATAGGAGCATTGATTTTGTCCTTTACTTACATTCCTATGATGAGTGCGTTGTGTTTGTCAAAGAAACCAATTACAAAAAGAAATTTTTCAGACAAAATGATGGAAAAACTACAAGGTGTTTACAAACCCTTATTAGAAAAAGCCATTCAGATAAAATATGTAGTTATAAGCATTACACTTGGACTATTTACTTTAAGTATCTATCTATTTTCAAATATGGGTGGTGAATTTCTCCCAAAATTAGGAGAAGGTGATTTTGCTTTCCATTGCATTTTGCCACAGGGTACCTCTTTAAGCCAAAGCATAGAAACATCTATGCAGGTTTCTAAAATCATAAAGGAGTTTGACGAAGTAAAAATGGTAGTTGGAAAAACGGGTGCTGCCGAAGTTCCCACAGACCCTATGCCTCCAGAAGCGACTGATTTGATGATTATTCTTAAACCGCAAGATGAATGGAAAACGAATAAAACGTATGATGCGCTTTCAAACGAAATGATGGAGAAATTAGAAGTTATCCCTGGCGTGTTTTTTGAAGCCAATCAGCCTATACAAATGCGTTTTAATGAATTGATGACCGGTATTAGACAAGATGTTGCTGTGAAAATTTTCGGAGAAAATCTAGATTCCCTTTTAATATATGCAAACAAAGCAAATAAAATTATTCAATCTGTAGATGGTGTAACAGCTCCACAAATAGAACGAATTGCCGGTTTACCCCAAATTAATATTGAATACAACCGTACCAAAATAGCCAATTACGGTTTAAATATAACAGATATTAATGATATTGTAAGTACGGCATTTGCAGGTAAATCGGCAGGTGTAGTATATGAAAATGAACGCAAGTTTGATTTAGTTGTACGTTTAGATGAGCAACATCGCAGTTCTATTGAAGATGTAAGTAATTTATTTATTCCGCTTCCAAGCGGAGAACAAATTCCACTATCTCAACTTGCTGAAATTGACTATAAGTTGGGGCCAGCACAAATTAGTCGTGAAGGTGGTAAACGTAGAATATATATAGGCTTTAATGTGCAAGAGCGTGATGTTGCAAGTGTAGTCAATGAAATTCAGGATCTATTAACAGAAAAAATCAAATTACCTACAGGTTATTATTTTACTTATGGTGGTCAGTTTGAAAATCTACAAAAAGCTACCGACAGATTACTAATTGCAGTACCAATAGCACTGTTGCTCATTTTCATTCTATTGTATTTTACTTTTCGTTCCTTTAAAGAAGCAATTTTAGTTTATACGGCAATACCAATGAGTGCCATAGGGGGTGTTTTTGCCCTTTTATTAAGAGATATGCCATTTAGTATATCGGCTGGTATTGGTTTTATAGCTTTATTTGGTGTAGCTGTTTTGAATGGAATTGTGTTGATTGCCACCTTTAACAGATTGGAAAAAGAAGGCTGGGATGCTATTGTACCAAGAATTATTGAAGGAGCTAAAACAAGGTTACGCCCCGTATTAATGACAGCCTCGGTAGCAAGTTTAGGATTTTTACCGATGGCATTAAGTACAAGTGCAGGTGCAGAGGTGCAAAGACCCTTAGCAACCGTTGTTATCGGTGGATTGATTTCTGCAACAGCATTGACTTTATTTGTATTACCTTTATTATACCTTTTATTTATGAGAAAAAACAAGACAACTAAAAGCAGCAAAAAGAATTTTATTAGTCCAATATTGTTGCTAATTTCTTTTTTTGGTTTCTCGCAAATCAGTTTAGCTCAAAATCCAATAAATATAGACAAGGCCATCGAGTTAGCCTTAGTGAATAACCCGCAACTTCGTTCGAAAAACCTTGAAATTCAATCTGTTCAAAACCTTAGCAAAGCGGCTTATGAATTACCAAAGGCCGAAGCTAATTTTCAATATGGAAATACCGATGGTTTTGAACAGAATGACGGTATTCAAATTTCGCAAACCATACCTTATCCAACACTTTTTGTTACTAAAAAAAATCTTATAAAAGAACAGATAAAAGCACAGGAATGGACAAAGCTTTTGACAGAAAATGAATTAAAAAAACAAGTGCGAATCTATTATTATCAGTTAGAATATTTAGAGCATAATGCTCATGTATTAAAAAACTTAGACAGTATTTATGCCGATTTTATTCGTGTTGCAGAACTGCGATATAAAACAGGAGATATAAGCAAATTAGATGTAAACGCAGCTGTAACCAAAAAAGGAGAAATAAATTTATTATTTCAACAAAACGACGTTTTTAGAAAAGGGGTTTATCAGCACCTTAAAAACTTAATGCAAACGCAGGAGGATTTTGTAATAGATTCTCAATCAACTTATGTTCCTTTATTATTAGATTCTCAAATTGAAAACAATGCTATCGACAATCACCCAAGTGTACAATTATTATATCAAGAGGTAAAAATTGTTGAACAAACTAAAAAAACGGAACGTGCAAATAGTTTACCCGATTTTACTTTAGGATATACTAATATGTCGTTAATGGGAATGCACGAAAGAAATGGAATAGAGCAGTATTACGGTCGCGGGCAACGTTTTAATGTGTTTAATGTAGGTGTAAGCATTCCTTTGTTTAGCACAACTAAAGCAAAAATTAATTCGCTTGAATATCAAAAACAATCAATAGAGTTAAATGCACACTGGCAGCAACAGTTATTAGAAACACAATTAGTTAATGCATTAAATCAATACAAGCAATACACATCACAGTTTAACTATTTCAAAATGCAAGCCCTTCCTAATGCAAACGAAATAATTAAGGCTGCAAAATTAGGATACAGCACAGGCGAAATTTCGTATGTAGAGTACCTATATGCTTTGCAAATAACAACAGATACGCAACTTAATTATTTAAAAAGTATTCAACAAATCAATGAAGTAGTAACACTTATCAATTCACTAATTAGTAATTAAAAAATGAAAAATATTATAAATAAGATAGTTTTATACGTTTTTGTATTGATGGCAGTATTTAATATTAACGCTTGCAAAAACAATGAAAAACATTCAGAGAAAGATGGACATAACCATAATACTAAGGCTGAAACAACTACAAAAGAACTCACCGAAGAAAATGTAACAATATTGACAAATGAGCAAATAAAAGCTGTAGGTATTGAATTTGGAACAATTGAACAAAAACAGTTATCTGCAACGTTAAAAGTTCATGGCGCATTGCAGGTACCTAATAGCAATAAGGCAAATGCAACTTCGTTATTTGGTGGTGTAATAAAATCTCTCAACGTAGAAATTGGTGATTTTGTTAAAAAAGGTCAGATTATTTCAAGTATTTCAAACCCACAATTCATTCAGTTACAAGAAGAATACCTTGGTATTAATAGCCGAATAGAATTTGCAGAACTGGAATTAGCTAGACAGCGCGAGTTGAATGATGGAAATGCCGGTGCAAAGAAAAATCTGCAAAGTGCTACAACCGAATTAAATATGTTAAGAACACGAAAATCTTCGTTAAACCAACAAATTAAAATGATGGGAATAAATCCGTCTTCCCTATCAAATGCTAACCTTAAAACCACATTGGTAGTTATAAGTCCGATAAATGGAACCGTTAGCAATGTTTTTGTAAAAATGGGCAGTTATGTTGATGTATCTTCTCCAATTGTAGAAATAGTAGATAACAATGCAATACATTTAGATTTACAGGTATATGAAAAAGATATTCCTTTTATTAAAAATGGGCAAAAAATTGATTTTGTAGTTACTAACAACCCTAAAAAAACTTATAGTGCCGTAGTGTACAATATAGGTTCATCTTTTAACGGCGATACCAAAACAATTGCAGTACACTGTAAAATTTTTGGTAAAAAAACCGGCCTTATAGATGGAATGAGCGTTACTGCTAACTTAAGTTTAGACAATTTATTAAGTGATGTACTTCCAAGTGAAGCCATAGTAAATGCCGATGGAAAAAATTACATTTTTTTAGTTAAAGAACTAAAAGCAGAAACGCACGAACATACAGAAGGTGAAGTGCATGATCATAGTAATCACGATAACGGTGCCAATATAGGAACGCAATTTATCAAAATCGAAGTTATCAAAGGAGCTTCTCAATTAGGTTACACCGCCATAACACCAATAAGTGAAATTCCAAACGGAGCACATATTGTAGTAAAAGGAGCCTTTTTCGTAAATGCAAAAATGAATGATACAGGTGAACATGGTCATGCACATTAAATTAGCGTAATATGAAAAAGAACATTGAACAAAAGTTATTGCTAAAAAAAACCAAACCAACAAGTATGCGGATATTGGTATACGAATTTTTGGAACAACAGCAAATAGCATTGTCTTTAACTGAAATTGAAAACCATTTTTACAACGCAGATAGAGTAACTATTTACCGTACTTTAAAAACCTTTGAAAAAAAAGGAATTGTTCATAGTATACAAGAAAATACCGTAACAAAATATATCTTATGTAATGTTGATTGTAATGAAAAAACTCATAACGATTGGCACTTGCATTTTTATTGTACCATTTGTAAACAAACTACATGTAAAGATGATTTTGTAATTCCTAAAAATGTAACGAGTGCATATAAAATTGATAAAATTAAATTATTTGGTACTGGTATTTGCGAGAATTGTATAAAAGAAGGGCAATAGCACTGCCCTTCTTTTATAATTTTGTTACAAACAAAATAGTCTATAATTTTTTTTAAAAGAAATTTGACCTATCCATAAGCGCTGCGTAAAAAGTAATTTAAACTTTAGTTTTTAATAATCTTTTTTTTAATCGACAAAAAGAAACTTCTGTAATACCTAAGTAGGATGCTAATTGTTTACTAGGAATAAGATGATACAAATCTTTATACTCATTTGTTAGATTAATATATAAATCTTCAATACTATTCGATTTTGATTTAAAAATAGTTCTTTGCATTTTTTTATAAAGTTCATTTTTATAAATTTCTAATTCAAAATTTAGAAGATTAGTATTTGTTTTTTTCTTTTTTGAGAATTCTATATAGTCAATAAAATAAATTTTTGAATCAGTAACCGATTCAATTGAATAAGTAGATACTTTGTTGTTTATTAAACAATCTAAAGAGCCTAAATATGCACTTTTTTTTCCAAATTCAAAAGTTACTTCTTTACCATTTTCTTCGTAATACAATCTAAACAACCCATCTTGAACCCAAAAAAGATGCGTATTTATTTGACCTTGTTTAACTATTAGAGAACGTTTTTTTAACGATTTAAACTTAATTAGTGGAATCACAATCATTAATTCATTTGGTGTAAGAAATGGAAATTTATCTAAATGACTTTTAAAAAAGAAATCAAATTTTATCATTGGGCAATAATTTATGTAGTTAATACAAAATAACAAATTATATCCTATTTTTTTTATGATAATTATCAGAAACATTATAAAGTAAAAACATTGTTTTCAATTATCTTTTGTTAATAAAACCAATATTCAAAACTAAAATTTCATCAACAAAAACTATTAACTAACTAATTTTAAAAAATTTAAACATAAAATTATAATACAGTTTAATTAACAAAGGTTTATTTCTAATTTATAAAAATCAAACAGTTTATTTAGTGAGGCTATTAAGGGTACTTTAGCTAAGTGAAATCTAATCATAAACTATTAGGCTCATTAGATTTATAATAATGATCAAAAAATGAAAATTTACGAACTTAATTGCTGTTAAAAATGAAAATTAGAATTACTTTTTTAGTACCACTTATTCTTTTGTTATTTACTTTAAATGCTAGTGGTTTTAAAACCCTAAAGAATGAGTTTTCTATTGAAACCATAATTAATGTTTTCAATATGAATGTTTCCTCAACGCCTGAAACTTGCGAAGGTAATGGCGCTTTAACTTTTGATATTAGCAATACCGAAGTTGGAGCCGAATTTGAATTTAGAATTTTTCAAGCTTCAAATATGGTTACACCGTATAGAGTTGACGGCCCAATTATTACAACAGGCTCACAATTAACCTATACGGCAGGCTCATTACCCGACGGAACCTATAATGTAGTAGTTATACAAACAGTTGGAGCTACACAAAACCAACAAACAGTAAATAATATTGCTATTTCTAGCAACATTAAATCATTGGCTTTTACAGTAACCGAAGAACCATTGTGTATGGGTGTAAATCTTATTGTAAACGTTACTACTGGCTACCCTAAAACATACACTTTATATGACGATGCTTCAAATGTTGTAGTGCCTGCACAAACCTCAAATATATTCAATGCGGTAGCCAATGGTAATTATATTGTAGCCGTAACCGACGTTTGTGGAAATACCGTTACACAAGGACGCACTATTACAAAACTAGCTGCAAACTACACCATTAATGGTTTAGCAAATAATTATTTTTATATTTTAACAGATTGTAATACTTATCAATATTACCCTAGTTTAAGCTACAATAATAGTCCTGTTAGTAAAATTCCAGTTTCAAGATATCCAATTAGCCGTGTGGTAGTGGTAGAAAATCCTTCATCACCAGGAAATCCTACAATTTTTAATACCATAATAAATACGGTTGCCGATTTTAATCAACCCCTACCTATTCCCTATTATGCAAATAAAGATTACACAATTACAATCACTTATTTAGACGCCTGTAATGAAGGTACCACGGGAAGTTTATTACTTAAAAATTCTGGCAGAGGCTTGAAATTTATTGCAACTCCTAAAGATGCAAAATGTGGCGAAAAATATTTTCAATTAACACAGTTAGAACATGCCTTTAATCCAACAGTTACTTTTGTAGCATATCCAGCGGGATTTGACCCAGCTAATTATAATTCTGAATTTACTCTAGGTACATATACACATACTTATAATACCCAGAATTTAGCAGTTGGACAATTAACTTTTGGTACTGCAACTCAAGGTGTACCAGCAGGAAATTACACCATAAAAATGGAATCGTGTGGCGAAACGTTTGAGTATAAAATTACCATAACCAATACATCAAATTATTCATTAGAAGTTTCAACATACGGAGGATGTGGCGCCTCTGAAGGAGGATTCGCTGCCTTTATTAAGTCAACCAGTTCAAGTACAGTTGCCGACAAAATAATTTCAGCAAAATTCATTGCTGCACCTGCAGATTTTATAACAAAATATGGGGCTGTACCTTATGATATAACTGCTAATATTGCAAACAGTGGCATTATTTATATGTCGTCATTGCCTTCTGGAGATTATGTGCTAAGTGTAGTAGGTGAATGTGGTGTACCTATTAACAATGTAACCATAAAAATTCCGGAAAGAAATCTTAGCTTTAATGTAAACAAAACCTACAATTGTGGTAGTTTTAACGTAATAGCAAGCTATTCTGCAGATTTACTCAACGATAAATTATACTTACAAAAATATTATCCTGCAAATGGGCTTTGGGGACACCCAGAAACTGGCACATTACAATATACTCCTACAATTACAAATTCTAATGCCAAAGAGTTTAGTTTATCAGGTGGCCCAGGTGGCTCAGGGTATCAAACCTATTCAGGCCAGCTTACAAATATAGCACAAACCGGGCAGTTTCGCGTTGTCTTACAATCGAGTATTCAAAAGCTTAATAACGGTAATGTTACATCTAACTTCTGTGTCGAAACCTTAGAAGAATTTAATGTAACTTCAGGTATTCAATTAAACAACTATTACGTATTTAATTGTGTGGGTGGAACTACAGCGCTAATTATCGATGCAGTAGGTGCATCAGCATTAAACTATACAATTATTGAACAAAATGGAACTGCGGTAAATATTAATAACGGTTCAAATCCTATTTTCACCAACCTTTTACCTGGAAAATATAAGGTACGCATCGCTGATAATTGTCCAAATGAAGCCATTTTTGAGTTTAATACGACTACCGTAAAAACTCCAGTTATAAGACCAAGTAACTTATGTATAAATGAAAATGGTTCATTGTTTATTTCAGGATTATCATTTTTAGACATTAAATGGACAAAAAATAACGATCCTACTGTTATAGGCTCTGGTAATACATTGAATTTTACCCCTTATACCGCAGCCGATGCAGGAACCTATCATGCAACTTTAAGTTATTTACCTAATCCTAATGCCTGTATAAATCAAACCATATCATTTACAGTGCAAGAACCACAGCCTGCACCCAAAGCAGGTACCGGACAAACAGTAAACATTTTACAACAAAATGCAACCTTGGTAAATCTGTTTCAGTACAATACTTCACCATATGATAACTGGGGAGAATGGAAAGATTTATCTAACACTGGATATTTAAAAAATGAAATTATTGATCTAAGTAAACTAACTGTTGGAACGTACAAATTTGAATACAATGTTAATGGAACTTGTAGTGGATCTGATGCTACAATTGTTACAATAAATATTTTAGCTACAGATTTAACAGCCGTTACTGATGAAATTAAGAACATTTGCCCCTATGTGGCACAAACCAATATTGCAAATGTTATGGACAATGATACTGAAAATAGTATTCTTGTTGTAAAATCAAAATATACAGTAAGTACAGAAACAGCAGAACCAAATAATATTATTACTGTAAGCGCAGATGGTACTTTACATATAGCAGCTACAGCACAACCAAATACAACCTATACCTTAACGTATAGAATTACCGAAACAGCAAATGTTAACAATTTTTCGATTGCGAGCGTAAATGTTGCGGTTATGGAAGACAAAACAGCGCCAACTGGAACTGCTCCAGCAAACATTACAGGCTTGGAATGTAAGTCACAAATTCCTGCAGCTTCTATTGATGCAGTAACCGATGAAATGGATAATTGTGGCGGTACAGTAACTGTAAGCGTAGCAGATACTAATAATGGTGGCACAGGCTGCAATGGTAATCCATACATCGTTACCAGAACTTATACGCTTAAAGACCTAAGTGGTTTGACCACAAACTTGGTGCAAACCATTACGGTGGAAGACAAAACAGCGCCAACAGGAACTGCTCCTGCAAACATTACAGGATTGGAATGTATATCACAAATTCCTGTAGCTTCTATTGATGATGTTA
>JACCEA010468763.1_pt1 | contig 40937 bp, 32 predicted proteins | sample 7449851 | NCBI WGS metagenome assembly JACCEA01 (sample SAMN15323453, study PRJNA562643) | freshwater metagenome | isolation source: river surface water | place: USA:Blue River Watershed | collected 2017-08-18 | reverse complement strand
GATTCCTTCTTGGATTGCAACACCGTAGCTTTTCAAAATCGATTTACCTTGATATTCGTGTAAGTTCATGTTCTGAATTTTTGTGGGGTAAAAGTATACTTAATTGATAAATTTTTCAAGTTTATTATCACATATTTTTTGTGAAACTATGAACGCGCATTTTTCCAAGAACTTAAGCTCTCTCGAGATGCGAATTCTTTTTTGTCTCTCGCCTTAATTGAATCCCAAATTTGATTGATTCCATGCTGTAAAGCTTCTTGCTCTTCTTCCATGGCATCGTACATCACACGAGGGTCTTCAAAATACAATTTGATGAAATTCGTGTCGAAATTTCCTGAACGGAAAGCTGGGTGCTTCAACACATATTTACCGAAATCCAAGGTTGTTTTCAATCCTGAAATTTGATAATTGTCAATTGCTTTGATGGTACGATCAATTGCTTCTTCACGTGTTTTTCCCCAAATCACCAATTTGGCAATCATCGGATCATAGAAAATTGGAATGTCCATTCCTTCCACAAAGGCATCGTCAACACGTGTATTTCTTCCAGCTGGAATGCGGTAACGTTTCAAGTTTCCAATATCAGGTGTAAAACCATTCAATGTATCCTCTGCATAAACGCGCACTTCAATTGCATGTCCGTTGATGCTTAATTCGTCTTGTAATTTCGGTAAACGCTCGCCACGTGCAACGCGTACTTGCCATTCAACTAAATCCGTTCCTGTGATTTCTTCTGTAACTGGATGCTCAACTTGCAAACGCGTATTCATTTCAAGGAAAAAGAAATCTAAATTTCCATCCACTAAAAACTCTACTGTTCCAGCGCCTTCGTAATTACATGCTTTACACACATTCACTGCTGCTTCACCCATGCGCTTGCGCAATTCAGGTGTTAAAACAGCACTCGGTGCTTCTTCGATTACTTTTTGATGACGACGTTGAATCGAACATTCGCGCTCAAACAAGTAAACAACATTCCCTAAGCTATCAGCAAACACTTGGATTTCAATGTGGCGCGGTTTTGTAACAAATTTCTCAATGAACACTGCATCATCACCAAACGAAGAACGCGCTTCATTTTGTGCCATGCGCATTTGTTCCGCAAAATCTTCTGACCGTTCAACCAAGCGCATTCCTTTTCCACCACCTCCAGCAGATGCTTTGATTAAGATTGGATAGCCAACTTCTTCGGCAACTTTGATGGCTTCATTAATATCTGTAATGGCTGAATCAACTCCCGGAACCAAAGGAACATTGTAGCTTTTAACCGCTTGTTTCGCACTTAACTTATCCCCCATTAATTCCATCGATTCTGGAGATGGGCCAATTAATTTCATTCCTGCTTCTTTCACTTTACGAGCAAAACCAGCATTTTCAGAAAGGAAACCATAACCAGGGTGAATTGCGTCAACGCCAAGATCTTTACAATATTGAAGAATTAAATCTTGTTTTAAATAGCTTTCCGAAGATGGACTAGCTCCAACGTAAACAGCCTCGTCTGCTTCAAGAACATGCGGTGCATTTTTATCAGCATCAGAATAAATTGCAACACTTGCAATGTTCATTTTTTTCAAGGTACGAATTACTCTTCGTGCGATTTCACCTCGGTTGGCAATAAGAACTTTTTTCATGCTTTTGTTATTAAGCGTTCATTTCACGTTGGTTAGTAGTTGTTTATGAAAACAGTGCTACTAACAAAATCAGTTAACTTCTCAGTAATAGCTAAGAAATTGCGATGTAAAAATACAGAATTGATTGAAACAAAAGGTGATTTTTTAAGAGAAGATGAGTTCAATTAACGTTTTCTCGTTAGGAAGTATAAAATACTGTGTTTTATCGGCTAGAGGCGGAACTGGTGTTTGACGTTTTTTACGTTTAATCGGGTATTTTTTATTCGCTTTCTTTCTAAAGATATCTAAGAAATACTGTGCAAGTTTGAAAGTTTCAAAATCATCAAAACTTTCTTGATAATGCAAACCAGCTCCTTGGGTGAATAGTCCTAAGTTCTTATCTTGAATAATCGAATAGTCATTTGATTCATTGAACACATTGACACGGAATGTTCCGGCTTCATTTAATTTGTACTCCAAGCTCACATCACCAATCAATGCACTTTGTGTTTGCTGATTCGCAACAGTATTGTTTTCAACACCAAAGCTTCCTGTAAAAATAAGTCGGTCATCCAAGAAACCTTTTGAAAGTCCAACAGCGAGGGAGTTTTCTCCCGTTACTTTATCGGCATCAAGATCAACATTTAATTTGTACTCTTTTGAAACTTGAGAAAGCATCGAGTTAATTTGATTGGCTACTAAATCAGCGGCTGCAGAACCTCCATCAGCTGCACTTCCTTTCATCGGTTGGAAACGTTTCCACAATAGCAACGAGAAGAATTGACGGTTCAATTCATCTTTATCGGATGTGATGCGCGAAATCAATGCTTTACCAGTTTCGTCTGCTTTTGGAGCCTTGATATCAAATCCAATGGTTGGTTTCATCAAGGATTCTGTTAAACCCAAATAACATTGCACTTTTTGATTGGCTGCACTTGAGCTTCCTTGTAATTGATCAGGTGAAATCGTTGCGAGTGATGTGTTGATTTCGTAATATGTTTTTATGTCAATGTTCGCATTGTACGGATCTCCAGTCCATGCAATTGTTCCACCTTCTTCAATGATAAACGGCTGTTTGATAATGCCCATCGCAAAGTTGTAAACACCATTTTTCACTTTGAAAGTTCCATCCATGGATAAATCTCCTAATGTATTCAGCTTCATTCCAATGTCGCCACTTCCTGTTGCTGAGATTTCGTCGCCAGTTTGATCATTGAAAATAATCTTCAACTTGGCTTCTGGGGTAACGTGGAAATTCATATCCAAATCCACTCCAGTAAAGTCAATCTTTGGAACATCAGGAATAGTTGATTGGCCTTTTGATTTAAACGTAATAAAGCTTTCTTCATCACTCAATTCAGCTGATCCATACATCGGGAAATTAACGGTTGTTCCTTTCTTTGTATGCATGTCTACAGTGATTTCCAAATTGTCAGTGTAGCCAAAAATATTGGCTGTTCCAGTCACATAAGCTTTACCGTAATAATAATCTCCTTCTTTGTATTGTGTATTCAGAACCATGAATTTATCCAGGGTAGAATATGGTTTATAGGTGGTAGAATTAGAATAGGCAGCTGTTTGTCCTTCTAAATCAAATTGCAGGTCAAAGTTCCAGTCTTCAAAGTTGTTGTGGTAAACTGATCCAATTAATGAACCTTCATTCCCTTCTTCATCCATTACAGGAATATTGTCCATGTAGAAACCGTATTCATCGGCAGAAATCTTTCCGTTAAATCCAAAGTTCACGCCAAGCAATTCTATTTTGGCATTTCCACCTATTAATTCGACATCACCGTTCAATAATGGTTTATCTGGAGAACCTGTCACTTTGATGCGACCATCAACCAATCCTTTGATGTTGTTGATGACATCTGGATCCATAAATGCATTGGTGAATTGAATGTCCGTTTTATCAAAAACCAAGTTGAAATCGAGATTGTCTTTTTCACGTTCTGTAAAATAACTTCCATCAAATTTGAAGGTTTGATTTCCACGGTACATCAAATCGCCCATCATTCCAACACTTTCACTTGCTTTATTCCATTCCGTTTGAACGAAAACATCACCAACTTCTTGCTTGTTCAGGTAAAGTCCTTGAATGGCAGCATCACCAATATATGTCAAGTTCGAGTATGGATTTGAAAGATAGCCCCAACCGTTTACAATTCCCTCCATTTGAATTTCCGAACCAATAAAGCTACTGATGTCAACAAGATTTAAATCATTGATTTGAAAATTGAGTTTATCGGCGTCATTTCGAGAGAGACAGCCATCCAACGTAATGTATTGCTTGTTGCGTTCAAGTTTGAATTTGGAAACATGAACTTCTTCAAAGGCTACAGTTAAATCAGATTGATTTTCAATTTCCCAGCGCTGTTCATTGATACTAAAATAGGAAGGCTTCAGCGTGAAATTGAGCGTTTTGTTATCAATGATATAAGTTTCCCAAACAATATCAGATTGGTTTGTTGATGCTGGATTCCATGTTAATTCAGAATTCAATTGATTGTTACTTCCAGTAGATACAAAATGTACTTGATCTAAATGTATCGAATCGCTGTATATAAATTTGTTGACCTTGTAATCAGCTACCATCGATTTGGAGGTTAATTCTTGTTGTAAATTAACATCCAAAAATTGCATGTCTTGGTAATCAATTTTTGGCGATTTCAATAACATTGTGAAGTCTTCGCTACGACCATCATATGTTCCAGTCAACACCGTTCCTTTCTCAATTTTTAAATCGGGAACAAAGATGGCAAGGAAGTTATTCAGCGTGTTGGTTGTTATGGAATAATCAAAATGACTCGGAGTACCTTTTTTCTTTTTTGGTTTTTTGCTTGCATCAATCACTGAAGGGAAAACTTTGTCAAATTGAGCGGCAAAATCATCGATTAAAGTCGTGAAATCAATTTTTCCGATCAGTGACAATCTCCCCAATTCACCACTATTTACGGTGAATTCATCTTGTGTTGTTCCTCGTTTTACATCAATAACCAAACTTGGAACGTCAATAAAACGATTCCCTTCCTGGTAAACCATTCCGTCCATGCGAATTTGACCTTTCATAGAATTCGGTTCACTTCCAGTAAGATTCACGCGGAATTTTGAATTTAAAACAGTCGAATCAACTTTTGTAAACCCTAAATTGTACAAAATAGCATTTGTTAAGTCGATGGAGAACTCCATGTGTTGATCGCCATTAAAATCGATGAAACCGTCATACACTAAATTCACATAATCGTCCTTAACATCGACTTTCGCAATCAGTTTATTATCGATAAAACTTCCTTCTTTGATTTGAATTCCTTTGTAGGCATAATCCAAATAGTCAAAACGGTTGATGTCACCTTTCAACGAAGTGAAATGAATGTCTGCAAGCGAAAACGCCTCTCCAGACAAATGAAATATGCCATCAACTTGACCAAAACTTGTATTATCCAAAAATTGACCAAGTTGGAATTCTTCGATTTTCACATCATAATCACTGGCAAAGGATTCTTTGAATAAATAAGAATGATTCGCTGGGTTTTCAGTAAACATGATACCGTTGTTCAGTTTTACGGTTCCCAATTGTGTTTTGACTTTGTCAGATGCAACAACAAATTCTGAATAAAAACCATCCAAGCGAACGTCATATGCTTGAAAATACCCCAAACGCTCTAAGTACTTGTCGAATGAAAGGTACTTATAGCCGACGTCAACGGGCATTTTTATTTTCTTTAAATCGTTCAGTGAAACAAAGGCGTAGGTAATTTTCTCCGTAAAAAAAGCACTTTTAATATCTCTAAAATCCGGTAAGTTGAAGGTTCCTTTGATAATGGTATTTTTTCCTGTTCTTAAATCCAAATTCTCGATTTTAAGATCTTTCACTTTTTTAGTCACTTTACCGCTGACTTCTACTTGTTGATCCATTCCTTCGAGAGCAGTAGCAAAGACGGATATGTCTTTCATCGAAACACTACTTTTCGCAAGAACAGCATCAAAGGTCACACTGTCGACAAAGGTTTGTAAATCCTCGCGCTCATTCATCAATAAGTGAATTTTTGGAGCGTGGATCGTTGAAAGAGGCGTTTTGATTTCTACTTTGTCAAATTGCAATCCTTTTCCAGAAATCGTAACGTTAGAACTAAATGCTTTCAAGAAAAAACCACATTTTTCTTTAGCTGTCAATGAATTGATTGTGGCTTTGATTACACCGTTTTCGGAAGAAAAATTACTTGCATTCAAGGAAACATTGCGCAAATCCAAATGGTCATAATCCATTCCATAGGTGTTGTAGGATTTTCGGTAATCGTCGTATTTTACATTGACATTGGAAAGAGCGAGCGTATTCAACGTTATTTTTGGTTGCTTTTTGCCAGATGAGGTTTTGCCGGAAGAAAAATAGTCGGAGATAAAAAAGTAATTGTAATCACCATTTTTTTTATCGCGGTTGATGTGAATGATTCCTTCGTCCAATTCCGCTTTTCCAAGTTTAAAGAAATTCTTTTTTAAACTAAAATCATCCAAGGAAACATAAATGGTTTTGATCGAAGCAAGTGTGTCTTTCTGCTGATCTAAAACAAAAACACCGTCCAATGCCACCTCGTCGATAAAGAGAATGGAAACCTTATCAATGTGAATTTTTGTATTTAGTTCTTTCGATAAATAAGCCGTTGCTTCTTGTGCTAAATAGGTTTGAACAGGACTCAATCGAATGGCATAGGCGAATGCAATAATTAAAATGAGAATCCATTCAAAGGAAATCCCCAAAATACGTCCTACTATTTTTAGTAATTTTGCCATTCAGTTTACAAACTTACATAAAGTTGAATCAAAAAGATATAATTATACTTGGTATTGAATCATCTTGTGATGATACGTCGGCCGCTGTACTCAAAAATAGCACCATTTTATCGAATTTAATTGCGCGTCAAGAAATTCATGAAAATTATGGAGGTGTAGTTCCTGAATTGGCTAGTCGAGCGCATCAGCAAAACATCATTCCTGTGGTGGATGAAGCCATTAAAAAAGCGGGTATTTCAAAAGAAGAAATTGATGCGATTGCATTTACGCGAGGACCAGGATTAATGGGTTCGTTGGTGGTTGGAACTTCTTTTGCGAAAGCATTTTCCTTGGCCATGGACATTCCAATGATTGATGTTAATCACATGATTGGTCACGTTTTGGCGCATTTTATAGACGACGAAGGAAAGGACAAACCTCAGTTTCCATTTATTTGTTTGACTGTTTCAGGTGGTCATACACAAATTGTATTGGTGGAAGATCATTTAAAAATGAAGGTAATTGGCACAACCATCGACGATGCTGCTGGAGAAGCGTTTGACAAAGCTGCTAAGTTGTTAGGTTTTCCTTATCCGGGCGGACCATTGATTGATAAGCATGCCAAGAATGGTGATCCAAAACGATTTGAATTTTCAAAACCCCAAATTCAGGGTTACGATTATAGTTTTAGTGGTTTAAAAACATCCATTTTATATTTCCTTCAGAAGCAAATCAAAGAGAATCCAAATTTTATTGAAGAAAACAAGGACGATTTATGCGCTTCCATTCAGTCAACAATCATTACCATTCTTTTCAAAAAACTGGTTAAAGCAACACGTGATTTAAATATTAAAGAAGTTGCAATTGCTGGTGGTGTTTCTGCAAATAGTGGTTTGAGAACTGCATTGCAAGAAATTGGTGAGAAAGAAGGATGGAAAGTGTTTATTCCCAAGTTTGAATATTGTACAGACAATGCAGCCATGATTGCCATTACGGGAAAATACATGTATAAAAAAGGAATGTTTGCAGATCAAACTTGCGCTCCAACAGCTCGATATTCGATGGAGGGAATTGGCGATTAATCGATTTAGTTCAGTGAATTCTCATTGAGAAACGCGTTTTGTTCATTCGGGTAAATCAAATCAAATAGTTTTCTTACCTTCTAGTTTCAAACTCGAAAGCCATGCAAGCTGTTATGAAACCAGAATTAATAGAAAAAGAATCTATTTCACAATTGTCGTTTTCGTCAAGCGACAAAGTGCAGCAACATCCTGATTTATTAAATCAGATTGAACAAGCAACCATTTTAGGGAATTCGCATCACAGCAAGGTCTCAATCATTTTCCAAGACGACTCAGGCTTGAAGCGCGTTGATACAACGATTTGGGCAGCTGGAACAAAATTCATCTGTTTAAAAGGTGGAGTTTGGATTCCAATCGCGCGAATTGTTGAGGTGAAAATCTAAAACTTCCAACTTTTTAGAAAGACAAAAGTCTAATTTTTCGAAATTAGGATTACAAGGATTATGTCATTTATCCTGTAGGATTATTGTTTTGAATGATTAAATTTGAAACAAGAAAATGAATAAATGAAACTTCAACTCTTATTTCTCTTCACGTTGTTAATTGCTTCATTAGGATATGGTCAAACCAAAATCCAATGGGAATATGCGTACAATGCTGAAAATAAAGCCATAGAAATTCAAGCTACTCTGGCAGATGGTTGGCATCTGTACAGTCAGTATGTTGCCAATGAAATTGGACCAGTTCCTACAAGTTTTGTGTTTGAACCAAACAACTCAGTAAAATTTATTGGTAAAGTCAACGAGCCACAACCCATTCAAAAATACGATGAGAATTTCGAAGCTATGCTCGATTTTTTCCAAGGAAAGGTGCTTTTAACACAGCGTTTGTCTGTTAAAGAAAGTACAACCGTTCAAGGAACGCTTACTTACATGCTGTGCAATGAAGTAATGTGTTACCCACCAGTAGATGAAAAATTCACAATTACAATTACAAAATAAATCATTCGCTATGCAAAAAATCGTAAAAGTCCTGTTGGTACTTGTGACAGTTTTTAGTGCTGTCTTCAATCTTTCAGCGCAAGATGGAAATTGGGCAGACAAAATTTCATGGTCATTTAAACTTGAGAAGGTTGATGAAACGCATGCTTTTATTGTTGGTACCGCTAAAATAAAAGAAGGCTGGCATGTTTTCTCGGTGAACCATGATCCAAACAAAGCGGATTTAACGGGTTATCCAACCAAATTTACGTTTGGTAAATCCAAGGATTATAAGTTAATTGGTAAATTGCAAGATGGAGTAAAACCTCATCCTGTAGTTGATGAATTAGGAACATCACTATATTTTGAGAAAACAGCTGTGTTTAAACAGCAAATTGAGGTGTTAACAGAAAAAGCATTCGATATTTCTTTCGATTATTCATTTCAAATTTGTGATGTTAACGGTTGTATTTTTCCTCCAGATCAAACAGCAAAATTAAAAGGAAGTGGATTTAAACCAACAGCAGAAGCGATTGCAGAAGCAGCTACAATTGATACCGCTGCAGCAAGTCCTGCTGAATCTGGAAAAACAGCTGACGGAACAAAAATTCAAGAAAAACAAGAAGAAGTATTTCCTGCTGATTCTAAGAAAGACAAAGTAGATGTCAATCTTTGGGTAATATTCTTCACAGGTTTTGCATTTGGTTTTGCCGCTTTGTTCACACCTTGTGTGTTCCCAATGATTCCAATGACAGTAACATTCTTTACAAAACAATCTGGAAGTAGAAGAAAAGGAATCATCAATGCCTTGTTCTATGGATTCTCTATTATTGTGATTTATGTTTCCGTAGGTATTTTAGTAACCGTTTTAACAGGAAGTTCAGCTACAGTTTACGAATTCTCTACAAGTGCATTCTTAAATCTGATCTTTTTTGCAATTTTCATTTTGTTTGCCTTCTCTTTCTTGGGAGCTTTCGAAATCAAAATGCCTTCTTCATGGGTAAATAAAGCGGATGCCAAAGCTGATAAAGGTGGTTTTGTTGGTATTTTCTTCATGGCCTTTACCTTGGTGTTGGTTTCTTTCTCGTGTACAGGACCAATTGTAGGAACAGCTTTAGTACAAGCAATTTCTTCTGGTTCAATTGCTGCACCGGCATTTATCATGGGAGGTGTTGCAACTGGTTTAGCATTACCGTTTACTTTGTTCGCAGTTTTCCCAAGTGCAATGAGTTCTTTACCTCAATCAGGTGGCTGGTTGAACAGTGTAAAAGTTGTCTTTGGTTTATTAGAAATTGCGATGTCGTTGAAATTCTTAAGTATGGTAGATTTAGCTTACCATTGGGATATTTTATCACGCGAAATCTTCGTTGCTGTTTGGGTAGCTGTGTTCGCAATCATGGGCTTATACTTGTTAGGCAAATTAAGATTCTCACACGATTCACCGTTAGAGCATTTAAGTGTAACGCGTTTCATGTTCGCTCTTACATCAATTGTTTTTGCAATTTATTTGTTGCCAGGTATGTGGGGCGCACCTTTATATATGGTTGATGGAATTGCTCCTCCACGTACCCACTCAGAAGATAATTTCCGTTTTGTTAAAGGGAATCCAGAAGTGGAAGGTGATACTTTGTTTATGCGTTTTAAAAATGAAATGCATGAAGTTGGAGATGGTTCAATTTTAGTATTCCATGATTTAGAAAAAGGAAGAGAATATGCGCGTTTAGCAAACAAACCAGTTTTGATTGATTTTACTGGGTTCTCCTGTGCTAACTGTCGTAAAACAGAAAATATGGTTTGGACAAATGATAAAGTTCGTTCAATCTTACAAGAACAAATGGTTATCATTTCGTTATACTGTGATGATAGAGAACCGCTTCCAATTGAAGAACAAGTATTCTCGAAAGAACTAAATGGTACAAAGAAAAATGTGGGTAACAAATGGTCTGAATACCAAATTAAGAAGTACGGACAATTGTCACAGCCATTGTATATTATTCAAGATGTAAACGGAAACGACTTGTCTGAACCACGCGGTTACGATCCAAGTGTTGACGATTATGAGAAGTTCTTGAAAAAAGGAATTGCTAAGTTCAAACAGATTAAATAAGTAGTAAAAATCAGTGAAGAATCCTCTCCGTATTTCGGAGGGGATTTTTTGTTTTTAGGCTATCTCAGAGCCAAAGTAAGTAGAACTACGTATACATAACTATTGGTCTTTCGGTAGTTTTATATGTAAATACGATTTTTCATTGTCAGGCTGAAAAAAGCGCCGTTAGTTTGTAGTGTAATTAAACACACAAGGTCATGAAATTGATAAAATTATTACCGGTTCTTTTAATGATGCCTTTCTTCGGATGGTCAGCAACAACAAAAGCAAAAGCAGCTTTAACAATTCACTATACTAAAACAAATGTTTCTTGTTTTGGACAAGCAAATGGAAAAATTGAAATTTCAGTTTTTGGAGGAAAAATGCCATATGCTATTCAATGGGAAAATGGTGAGACTTCAACCTCTTTGGAAAATTTGAAAAGTGGTACATACAAAGTACAAGTTGTCGATCAACATGGTACAATGGTAGAAGAAACAATTACGGTTGAAATGCCATCGCCTTTAACATTGACTTACAATAGCAAACAAGAATATGTTGTTGATGGTTTAAATGGTTCTATGGATGTAGCGCTAACAGGTGGAACTCCTTGGGATAACAATAACACACCATTCTACTTTGTTCGTTTGAATGGAAAAGCCAACTTCCCTGATCCACACGCTTTGGATGACGGAGAATATAAATTAACAATCGAAGATGCACGCGGATGTTCAATGACAGTGCCTGTTAAAATCGATTTTGAGGAAGCAAATACAAATCCTTTCTCTGCTGAAAAAGAAGCGCAACCTGGAGTAATTACAATCACATTATACAAGCCAGCACAAGTAAGTTTAATGGCTGCACAATAAAATTTGTTTAACGCACAAATTCAATATGTTTTATTTTAGAGGTGAAAAGCGGTAGATGTGAATCTATCGCTTTTCTTTTTTATTTTTACCTCGTGAACGATTTTCTTCGAACTCCAATAGAATTTTTAAAAGGTGTAGGTCCGCAAAGGGCTGAATTGTTACGTCAAGAAATTGGTGTTTACACTTTTCATGATTTATTGAATTATTTTCCATTTCGTTACATCAATCGCTCACACTATCACAAGGTTTCTGATTTGCCTCATTTGGATTCTTATGCTCAATTGAAAGGAAGAATTATTCAAGTAGGTGAATCAGCAATGGGAAGACAGAAAAAACTCACTGCAAAATTTCAAGATGAGACAGGTATTATTGATTTGGTTTGGTTTCAAGGAGCCAAATGGATTAAACCTTTGTTGAAAATTGGAGTTGAGTACCAGATTTTTGGGAAAGCAAAGATTTTTGGTAATACATGGAACATCCCGCATCCAGAATTGACTGAATGGAAGGATGTTGCCTTGAAAACGGGATTACAACCTGTTTATTCAACAACTGAAAAATTAAGCGCGAAAGGTTTACATTCGAAAGGAATTGAAAAGTTAACCGCACAATTAGTTGCTCAAATAAGAGGAAAAATTGAAGAAACGCTTCCAAGTAACATTATACAAGAACACCGATTCATTAGTAAAGAATTGGCACTCTTTCAAGTGCATACTCCCAAAACAGAACACGAATTTGTACATGCCCGTTTGCGCTTAAAGTTTGATGAATTGTTCTTTTTACAGATGGAATTGTTGCTGAGAAAGCAAATCAGTATGAGTAAATCAAAAGGATTTATTTTTCCAGAAGTTGGAGAATTGTTTAATTCCTTCTATTCAAATCATTTGCCTTTTTCATTGACGGGTGCTCAAAAACGCGTGCTGAAAGAAATTCGAAAGGATTTTACGACAGGTCATCACATGAACCGTTTGCTGCAAGGCGATGTTGGAAGCGGTAAAACGCTTGTTGCTTTATTGACCATGTTGATGGGAATTGGAAACGGTTTTCAAGCAGCGTTAATGGCGCCCACAGAAATTCTTGCCAATCAACATTTTGAAGGCATCAAAGAATTGCTGAAAGATTTGCCAATTCGCATTGAGTTACTGACCGGATCAGTTCGTAAAAAAGCCCGTGTTGCAATTCACGAAGGACTTGAAGATGGTTCAATTCACTTGTTGATTGGAACTCATGCTTTATTGGAAGATGTTGTTCAATTCAAAAATTTGGGAATTGTAGTAATTGATGAGCAACATCGTTTTGGAGTGGCTCAGCGTGCACGTATGTGGAAGAAAAACATTATTCCACCTCATGTTTTAATTATGACAGCAACACCAATTCCAAGAACGCTTGCGATGACGTTTTATGGGGATTTGGATGTGTCTGTAATAGATGAACTTCCTCCAGGAAGAAAGCCAATTTCAACCGTTCATCGATATGATTCACATCGTTTGCGTGTATTTGGATTTATCAAAGAAGAAATTCAAAAAGGACGACAAGTGTACATTGTCTATCCTTTGATCAATGAATCAGAGTCCTTGGATTTTAATAATTTGATGAGTGGTTACGAAGCAATAACGCGCGCTTTTCCATTGCCAGAGTTCAGAGTTAGCATGGTGCACGGTAAAATGAAAGCAGAAGATAAAGACTTTGAAATGCAGCGTTTTGTGCGTGGTGAAACGCAGATTATGGTTGCAACAACAGTTATTGAAGTTGGAGTGAATGTGCCGAATGCCTCTGTTATGATCATCGAAAGTTCAGAGCGCTTTGGATTGTCACAATTGCATCAGTTACGCGGTCGAGTTGGACGTGGAGCAGAACAATCTTACTGTATTTTAATGACTGGAGATAAATTGTCAAAGGATACACTGAAACGCGTTGAAACGATGGTGAGATCTTCGGATGGATTCGAAATTGCAGAAGTTGATTTACAGTTGCGTGGACCCGGTGATTTGATGGGAACTCAGCAAAGTGGTTTGTTGAATTTGAAAAGTGCGGAGATTGCAAAAGACGCACAATTGGTGGTGATGGCACGAGAAGAAGCGCGAAAAATTCTTGAATTAGATCCGGGGTTAGAGCGACCTCAGCATCTGAAGCTGCGTGAAATTCTAATTAATGTATTGAATTCAAAACCAAACTGGGGCAAAATTGCTTAGTTCAAACATTTATTTGTACTTTCAGCACACAAACAATAAAGCAACATGAAAACAGCTATCTTATTTCTTTTTATGGCCTTCTCAAGTATGGCGTTTAGTCAACTAGTAGATGGACCAATTGTTACAGATAAACGTCCATTGACAAGCACAATTGGATTTAAAGTAATTGATAACAATGAAGGAGTGTTGTTTTATGAGCTTTCTGTGGATCGAACTGGAAAAGTTACATCAGCAACCTTGGTTAAAGAAGGAACAACGGTTGTTTCGACTCCGACAAAAATCAAAGTAAGAAATTACGTAATGAAGTTACAGTTTGCTGCGGGTACGCACTATCCAGAGTTTCACAAAGTAAAGGTGAAAATTACTACGGCAAAACAATAAGTTATCAGAATTTGATTCCTTTAGGTATCTCAAATTTTTCTTTTGGAATGTCGATGTTTAGCTGAATTTCGGTCGCTTCAGAAATGATATCTTCATCAAACATATCAATAATTGTTTTCAACACTAAGCCTTCATGCGTATAGGTGGTTAAGCCCATTTCTTCGGCGTCATCTTTCCAAACTTTGCATTTTTTACCACTGATGTTTTCCGTTCCAACAACATGGGAGCCTAACATTTCCAACTTGCGTTCTTCCTGATAGCCAAGGATTTTTTTCGCATCTCCAAGATCTGCTTGCCCAAATGCATTTTCCATTTTCAAACCTGTTTTCTCCACAGGATCAATCAAATAACTCGTTCCGCCTTTTTGGATTTTGATAGCGCTTAAAATTACTTCACCTGTGGCTCTGTTTTCCGAATAGGTGAAACAAGCGGATTCAGTTCCCCATTTATCAAAAAACAAGATTTCTTTGTTCTTGGTATCGCCAAAATGTGTTTCAACCATACCAGATTCATAACCGTAAATTCCTGCATCTTTTTCTTTGTTGATTGCAGTTTTCTTTTCTTGTTTTTGCTCTGTTTTATCGGATCCACAGCTGACAAGTAGAAGAATACTTACAGCGAATACGAAACACGGTTTTATCATTTTAATCTTCTTTATAGATGGATTCGTATTGAGCTTGATATTTAGCAAGGATTTTTTTACGTTTCAGTTTTAATGTAGGCGTTAATTCTTCACCTTCAACTGAAAATTCTTTTTCTAAAAGAGCAAAACGTTTGATTTGTTCCCAGTTTCCAAACCCTTTATTGAATTTATCAATTTCTTGTTGAATGCGTCCTAATACATGAATGTCACGTGCGATTGAATGATTGCTCGCATCACCTAAATCAATGTTTTTTCGATGTGCCCATTCCTTAATGAATGCAAAACTTGGAACAATGAAAGCTGCCGGAAATTTTTCACCTTCTCCTATGACCATGATTTGTTCAATGAAACGTGATTCTTTAAATTTGTTTTCCATCGCTTGTGGTACGATGTACTTACCACCTGAGGTTTTGAAAATTTCTTTTTTACGATCGGTGATTTTTAAGAATTTCCCTTCCTCGAAAATACCGATATCACCTGTGTGGAACCAACCTTCACTGTCAATCGTTTCTGCTGTAATTTCTGGAAGATTGTAATAACCCATCATCACATTTGGACCTTTGACAAGGATTTCTCCGTCTTCGGCAATACGAACTGTTACCCCGTCAATTAATGGTCCAACAGTACCAATTCGAATTCCTTTCGAGAAACAATTCACTGAAACAACTGGAGACGTTTCTGTAAGTCCATAACCTTCAAGAATCGGAATTTGAGCAGCTAAGAATATGCGCGCCAATCGAGGTTGTAAAGCTGCACTTCCAGAAGCAATCGCTTTTACTTCTCCACCAAGCGCTTCTTGCCATTTTGAAAAAATTAGTTTTCGAGCAATTGCAAGTTTGATTTTGTACCAAAGGCTTTTTCCCGATAAATCGTATTCTTCAGCTATTTCAACTGCCCAGAAAAACAACTTCCGTTTCATACCTGTTAGTTCATCTCCTTTGGCCATGATTCGATCGAATACTTTTTCGATTAAGCGCGGAACAGCTGTAAACACATGGGGTTTGACTTCACGAATGTTATCACCAATCGTATCCATTGATTCAGCAAAATAAATCGAGCAACCAAGATGGATGTATAGGTAATGTAACATTCTTTCATAAATGTGGCATACCGGCAAGAAAGTTAAAACGCGTGAATTGTTATCGGCTGGAATTGGTTCCTGACATCCATCAACATTCGAAAGAATATTGTGATGTGACAACATAACACCTTTCGGATTGCCTGTTGTACCAGAGGTATAAATGATTGTCGCTAAATCATGGCTTTTTACATGACTCATGCGTTCTTTTACTGTTTCTTCAGCTGTTTCCTCAGCTCTTGCATGAATGTTCGACCAGTTTGGAACACCTTCCACTTGATCAAAGGAAAATAGATGTTCTAAACTTGGCACCTCATTTCTAATGTTTTGAATTTTCTGCGCTAAATCAGCATTTCCAACAACTATAAGTTTAATCGAAGCATCATTTAGAATGTACTTGTAATCATTTTCAGAAATATTCGGATACAAAGGAACTACGATTGCACCCACTTGTTGAATAGCAATGTCCATCACATTCCATTCGTAGCGATTGTTTGATACAAGTGCAACATTATCTCCTTTGTTCACTCCGAAAGCAATGAGTCCACGTGAAACGGTCATCGCTTCTTCGATAAATGTTTTATTCGATTTCGGAATCCAATTACCGTTCGTTTTTGTGACAAACATTTTGTCGTTTGGGTATTTTTCTTGCTGAAAATAAACGGTATCAAAAAGTCGTTGTGCCTGAATCATGAGTTTTAGGGTTTGTTCGTTTTTTACGAATATATTAAATTTTAATTAGTTCAGTTCAATAATTAGGACTCAATATTCATTGATAAGTGGTGTATGTTCGTTCGTGAGTATTAATAGATAATTGGAATGTATATTTATGCAACAATTCCGTTACAAAAGGGTGTCAAGGTGTAACTTTTGCCCCTTTGAGATTGTTTTAACTGCAAATGCCAGGAATAATTTTGACAAGAAACGAGTACAATATCGCTGTAAAAGAACATAGCAATAAGCTTTATGGTTATGCTATGCGCTTTCTTCGTAATGCAGAAGATGCAGAAGATATTATACAAGATGTTTACGAGAAATTATGGCTAAATCGTAAAAAAGTGGAAGCTGAAAAGGCGAAGTCTTGGATGTTTACAACCGCTCACAATGCAATGTTGAATTTGATTACAAAAAAATCGCGTATTCAATTGCCAGGAAGTGATAATCTTCCAGAGTCAAGTAAGAAGGACGCAAACAAATTTGAATCAAATCAGGTTGTAAGCAGAGCCGTAAATATCCTTCCTCCTATTCAGAAAAGTATCATTCTTTTGCGCGATTTAGAAGGTTACACGTATGAAGAGATTGGTGATATGCTAGAGCTATCGAGTTCTCAAGTCAAAGTGTACCTATTCCGAGCAAGAAATAAGATTAAAAAGCAGTTAAAAGGTTTGACGGAATTGGTATGAGTAATCCTTCATTTTCAAATATTGATCGTTGGCTTTTTGAGCTTTTAGAAGGTAATTTATCACCTGAACAAATTGCTCAATTGGAAACATTTTTACTTCAGCATCCTGAATTGGATGTTGACAAAGATGTTTGGGCTCAAGCCAAAGTTGATCAGCGAGAATATGTTTATCCACATCAGGATAAATTGATTCGTCGTCGACCTGTAGGTTTGTATTCTGCAGTTGGATTCTTTACAATAGCATTGTTGGTTTCATTGAGTATTTATTCCAATTCGAATGCTGATTTTGCTTCGGACCTTGCGATAGCGAACAATCAAAAGGATCTGATGGCAGAAACTAATTCAATTGTTACTTCGATGAATGAGTTGAACCAGGTTTTTTCTCGTAAACTGCCAGAAACTAAAACCCAAGACAAACAACTTTCAGCGTATTTGAATACTTCTGAGTCAAATCAATTTAAAGTGTCAAGTGTAACAGAATCAAACAACTATAGAGCTGCTGGCAACAATGATAAATTGAAAAAGAATACCGAATTATTGGCTATGAATGGGAGAACTTCTTTCGACTTAAAGGAAGAATTACAACAAGTTAGGCCTACGGTAAATAAATTAAAAGTACAAAAAGCTGAACACATTCAAATCACCGAAAAAGGAGCTAGTGATTTCACAGCAGCTAAACGAGCAAATCGTTTCGCAAAAACAGATTACAAGGTAACTTTGGGTTCAAGAATACATAAAATGGGAAGATCATTGCAGCGAATGTTAGATAACCCAATCGCGCTAAGAAATCAGCGTGACCCATATTATCATGTTCCAGGAATGCAAGCGATGGATGTCAATTTTGGTTCAGTTGGAACGATGTTGGCAACACGTGTACAAACTGTTTCTCGTGCACAGTGGCTTGGTGAAGAGAATCAACAATTAATGAATCAACTTTCTATTGATGGTTATTCGTATGGCATGCGAGGAGGAATTGGTTTTCAAATGAATCATAGTTATTATGGTACAGGTGGAATTGAAAATTACAATGCCAGTTTAACGTATTCACCAAAATTCTCTGTTGCTCGAAGTGTAACCGTTGAACCATCTGTTCGCTTCAAAATGGGAAGCAAAGTGCTAAATGCTAACAATATCACTCCTGGTTCGATGGTTGAATTTGATCGTTTAAACACGCAAGGATTCTTTGTAGACGGTTCAATGCCAATGGGAAAACAGTTGTGGTATAAAGATTTAGGACTTGGACTTATGGTAAATACAAAATGGTTTCACGCAGGAATTCAAGGGGATAATTTGTTCCGCCATTATGATAACATTTATTCAAACTCACTTGTCGATCCTCGTCGTGTTGGAACTCATTTTGTGGCAACAATTGGAACCGATTATCAGTCTATTCGCAAAACGGTTACTGTTTCTCCGTATGTTGTTTATCAGCAACAAGAGAATTTAAAAGAAGCTTGGATGGGTGCAAATTTGAGATTAAAATGGTTAACTGTTGGTGCGGCAGTTTCTTCTAATCTTGAACCTGCAGCTTCATTAGGATTAAAATTCCAGCATTTTGCGATTACCTACAATGCCGATTTGACACAGTCACAACTGTTAAATCAAAAAAGTTTATCACATCAATTAACCCTTCGTTTCGTCTCTAAACCAAGTCGAATCGGACAACGACTTTTAAATTAAAGATTATGAAAAGGATATTTTCAATTCTAACTTGTTTGTTTGTTTTGACAACAGCAAAAGCGCAAGACCCTGCATTTACCCAGTTTTATGCAAATCCATTGTATTTGAATCCTGCATTAGCTGGCTCACATGGTTGTCCTCGATTCGCTGTGAATTACAGAAACGAATGGCCTCAATTGTCAGGGAATTATGTGACTTACAGCGCATCCTATGATCAGTATTTCAAAAACATTTCTGGTGGATTTGGTGTTCTTGCAACGCATGATCAACAAGGTCAAGGAACTATTAATACTTCCATGTTGGGATTGATTTATTCGTACCATTTGACATTGAACAGAAAGTGGAAAATGTTGTTTGGAGCAAGAGCAGCTTGGTATCAGAAGTTTTTGGATTGGGATAAATTGACGTTTGGAGATATGATTGATCCGCGCAGGGGATTTATTTATTCGACAGGTGATGTTCCTCGTGGAGGTTCAAGAGGGTTCTTCGATGCGTCTGCTGGAATGGTAGTTTTTAACAAGCATTTCTTTGCAGGTTTTGCAGCACATCACCTAAATACGCCAAATGAATCTATGATTATCGGAGAATCCAACTTGCCGATAAGACTTACCGGACATATTGGAGCAGAAATTCCATTAGGAGCTCGATCAAAATATTCAAATGCAACTTCAATTATGCCAAATATCATTTATCAATATCAAAATGGTTTTCAGGAATTGAACATTGGGACATACATTAAATATGGCTCATTCAATTTTGGAGCATGGTATAGAAATAAAGATGCGTTCATTTTAACTTTAGGGATTAATACAGGTAAGTTTAAATTGGGGTACAGTTACGACGTAACGGTTTCAAAACTAAACAATGGTGTTTCTGGTGGTTCACATGAAGTGTCTTTGGGAATTAACTTGAATTGTACGACAAAACCGGCTTCATTTAGAATGATATCTTGTCCGTCCTTTTAAACGTATTCCACTCATTTTTTTCTTGGTTGAATTGAGTGGTCTTTTGTGTTTGTTGAAAGGTTTATTCTTCTGGAATAAACCTTTTTGCATAAATGGAAGTTTTTTATTCATTTATAGGATTCGTTCACACTACCAATTTTCAAGAAGATATTCGTGAAAATTTGTTAAATCGGTCTTTTTGCTATCTAATTTCGACCGATTCGATCCTACTCTTCAATTTTTTGGAAGCATTTCCTTAAATTTTACGCGTGATTCTTCATCTCGTGCGCGTGTTTCCTAAAATTTTACGTGTGATTCCTTAGTTTTTTTGTGTGTTTCCTTAGTTTGTGCGTGTGTTTCCTAAAATTTTACGCGTACTTCTCTAATTTTCTCGTATGTTTCTCAATCATGCGCGCTTACTTTCTTTTTCGGTAACAACTTTTTGTGTTATTGAGGCAGGTTTTTATCTGTTTGAATCGGTTTCATAGTGATAAATATTTCTCTTTTTGACACAAATACTGTATTTTGCACGTCTATTATCGAAATGCTGAGAAAACATTACATACTACTGCTAAGTTTTATTCTACCTTTCCTGTCCATTGGTCAAGAATTAATTACGACTAGCGGTGATTTTTACATCCAAGGAAACACTTCGCTTTCGTGGTCGATTGGTGAGCCTGTTTCCGAGACTTTTTCTTCCACAACGAACATTTTTACGCAAGGATTTCAGCAGAATTACGAAGATTTTGTGGAATTGATTCCCATCAGCTTCTCCCCTAACTTTGATGTTTATCCGAATCCTTTTTCTCAAGCAATTACCATCAATTTTAAAGATGTACAACAAACGCTTCGACTAACACTTACTGATCAACACGGAAAAATCTATTACTCCGAAAAACTGCTATCAGGAGCTTTTTCGACAAATCTCTCCTTAGCCGAATTGGCTTCAGGTATCTATTTTCTTTCGTTGCTGTCTGAAGATGGGACAACAGCTGTTACTAAACGAATCATGAAAACCAAACATTAATATGCGACTTTTACCATTCATCTTTTTTCTATTGCTTCAACATGCGCTTTTTGCCCAAGCACCTCAGGGCTTCAAGTACCAGTCCATCGCACGTGATTTAAGTGGGAACGAATTGGTAAACCTACCATTGGGTGTTCGCATCACCTTACACGACGCTTCTCCCACTGGAACCGTTGTTTATCAGGAAGAACATAATGCAAACACCAATGATTTTGGGTTATTTAATTTAACTATAGGCGGTGGAACTCCCGTTGTTGGGCAATTCAATTTGATTGATTGGGCGAATGGTTCGAAATACATTCAATTGGAAGTGGATATTACGGGCGGAACAAATTACAGCTCATTCGGAACGACAGAATTATTAAGTGTTCCCTATGCTTTGTACGCGAATACGGCTGGTGTTCAGTTATTACCAAATGGTTCGGCGGTTGGAAATACGCCTTATTGGGATGGATCTGCTTGGGTGGTTGCAAGTTCAAACATACACAACGATGGTGGAAACATTGGAATTGGAACGACAAGTCCTTTGCAAAAGTTACATGTGAACGGGCACATTAACATTCCAAAAGACAGTACCTATCGCATCGATAACATTGGAATTGTTTCGATTAAAGGGAATAACAACCTATTTTTAGGTCAACAAGCAGGAAGTTTGAACTCAATTGGTTTTGTCAATGTATTCGTTGGTTATAATGCAGGACAGTTGAACCAAGTTGGGGCCCAAAACACATTCGTAGGTGCAGAAACAGGCGTTCAGAATTTAGATGGTTCTATGAACTCCTTCTTGGGTCGTCGTGCGGGTTTCCTCAATACAAGCGGTAATGAAAACACCTTCTTGGGAGCCTATGCTGGTCAATCGAATACGGAAGGAATCCACAATTCGTTCTTAGGAGTAACAACAGGAAATTCAAATACACTTGGAAGTGAAAATACTTTTTTGGGCGCTCATGCAGGCTACAACAACAACATGGGAAATAACAACTCCTTCATTGGAAATTTTGCTGGATTAGCAAACACCACTGGAAGCAATAATACCCTATTAGGTTATTATTCGAATGTTGGAGCTGGTGGTCTCACAAATGCTACTGCCATTGGAAACGGAGCTGTTGTGAATGCTAGCAATAGCGTAATTATTGGAAATACCGCTGTAACCTCCATCGGTGGACAAGTTGGCTGGAGTACCTTTTCTGATAAACGATTAAAAACAAACATTTCGAAAAGTACATTGGGATTGGATTTCATTCTTTCCTTGCAGCCTGTTACTTACAATTATAAAGCTGAAGGTCAAACAAACATTTTGTACACTGGGTTAATTGCGCAAGACGTAGAGAAACTATTAAATCGTTTGAACACTGAATTCAGCGGATTGGTAAAGCCACAAAATGATGCTGACTTTTATTCCATTCGTTACGCCGAATTTGTACTTCCATTGATCAATGCCGTTCAAGAGCAGCAGCAAACAATTGACAAGTTGAAAAAGGAAAATGAACAACTCGAAGAACGTTTATTGAAATTGGAAACGCTAGTTGACCAACTCAAAAAAAATAATTAATTTAGTCTGTCGTGCAACTTTAAGTCAACAAATAAAGTCTAACTGACACACAATCAATCACTACTATCATTGAATTATGAAACTACTGAAACACTTTTTTACCTCAATCATTTTACTTGTCGCGTTCACAAATTACTCATTGGCTTGCAGTCCATGTGGCGCTTTGTCAAATGTTACGCAAAACATCAACGGAACAAACTTGGAATTAACGTTTACAAGTAACGCAGGATGGCAATGTTGTTATACTGTTCAAATCGAAATTGTTTGTGCGAATGCTAGTTTCACAGGAATTGCCAACTATTCTTCACAAGAGATTTGTATCAATGGCGGTAATTCAGCTTCGTCCACTTGGAGTACTCCTGTACCTTATCCATTAACAGTTATTGATATTTCAAACTTCTGTCCAGGCACATATAAATGGCGCGCAGCCGAAACAAGCTGTATGATTTATACGCCAGAGCAACAATTTACAGTGACAGGAGCGAGTCCAATTCAATTGGTTTCAAATTTAACACAAGACACAATTTGTCAAACGCAAAACACACAGCTTTCAGTTGTTGCCTCAAACGGATGTAGTGCAAATGGTTATTCTTATTCTTGGGCACCAGCTGCAGGATTGAGTAACGCAAACATTGCAAATCCAGTTGCAACTCCAAATGCTACAACAACTTATACGGTAACTGTTACAGAGATTGGATCGTGTACAGCGCCTCAAACTTCCGCATTAACAGTAACTGTCAACCCATTACCTACCGCAAGTATTACTGGAACAACCGAACTCTGTCAGGGAGAACCCAGTCCAACGGTAACACTCACCGGAGCAACTGGAACAGGCCCCTACACCATCAGTTATGATTTAAATGGTACAACCCAGACCGTGACCGCCTCCAACACAGCTAATTTAACTGCGCAAACGGCAAATCCGGGTGTCTATACCTATTCCTTAATTAGTATTGAAGATGCAAATGGATGTACACAGAATCAGAATAGTTCAGCGACTGTAACTGTTAACGGTTTGCCTATAGTAAATGCTGGTCCAGATCAAGTGTTATGCGAACCAAACGGAGCTACACCTTCAGAAGTAACACTGAATGGATCTGGTGCATTGACTTACACGTGGGATAATTCTGCTCAAAATGGTGTTCCATTTACGCCCCCAGTTGGACAAACAACGTTTACAGTAACGGGAACAGATGCAAACGGTTGTGTTGACACAGATCAGTTGGTTGTAACCTCTTTAACACTTCCTGTAGCGAACGGTGCAGTGAGTGATGCATATGGAAATGCTGAATTATTGATTGATTTCACAAATTTAAGTCAACATGCCAGCGAATATGTTTGGGATTTTGGCAATGGAGCTACTCAAAATGAAACATCGACAACCGGTGTTTCATATAACTACACGGTTCCTGGCATTTATACAATTACCTTAACTGCATCAAATGGAATTTGTTCAGATACCTGGACAACTGAAATTGAAGTGATTCCTCCGATGGTGGTTACACCTCCTAATATTTTCACTCCGAATTCAGATAACGCAAATGATCTTTATTTTGTGAATGTAGATTGGGGAGAAAAGTTTGAAGCAGTTATTTTAAATCGTTGGGGCAATGTCATGATTGAACTTGATTCAATTGACCAAGGATGGGATGGAAAAGTTGCCGGAAAGGAATGTGACGAAGGAGTTTATTTCGTGAAATACAAAGCAACAGATTTTGGTGGCAAAGAAGTTGAAGGACATACTTTCTTTCATTTAAAACGCCAATAAGCGAGTTTATAAGAGAAACTTTGATTATGTAAAGAAAGCGTTTGCTCTTCACACGACGGGCATGTGCATCTTCCGCTTATTCAATAATCTTCCCGTCACCCATCATAATGATGCGGTCAGTTCTATGCGCGAAATCGTCGTCGTGAGTTACAATCAGCAGGGATAATTTTTCTTCGACTGATAATTCTTTGAAGATATCAAACACGATATCCGAGTTTTTACTGTCAAGATTTCCTGTTGGTTCATCACCCATGATAATGGAAGGATTGTTAATCAAGGCACGAGCGATGGCTACACGTTGTTTTTGTCCTCCTGAGATGCGTGAAGAAAGTTTCAATGCCTGGTCTTCAATTCCTAGGAGTTTCAACTTCGTGATTGCATCATGTTCAATTTCTTCTTTTGATTTAAGACCTAATTTGCGCGCTGGAAGCATCACATTTTCCAAAACGGTAAATTCAGCTAATAAATAGTGAAATTGGAAGACAAAACCGATTTGTTCATTGCGAATTGATGCCAAATGATCGGATGTTTGTCCAGTAATCAATTTATCATTCAGGAACAATTCACCCGTGTAATTCGTGTCCATCGTTGAAAGAATATACAACAAGGTCGATTTTCCACAACCCGATTTCCCCATGATGGAAACAAATTCTCCCTCGTTAATCTCAAAGGAAATATTCTTCAAGATTTGCACCTCATCAGGAACCATGAAGCTTTTACAGATGTTATTTGCGCGTAAAATACTCATACTATTGTCCTCGAATTATGTCCACAGGATCAATTTTCTCCGCTTTTCGTGACGGGAAATAACCTGCAAAAAAGGTTGAAAGCATCGCAAATACAATTCCGATGATGTAATATTTTGCATCGTAATCGATTGGGAACGTTTTTATTGTTGGAAGCGCCGCAGTGTCAAATGGTGTATTATCAATGATGGTCGTAACGAAATAACCTAAAACCAATCCGATGAATCCTCCGATAAAACCAATGATCAAAGCTTGACTGATGAAAATCCATTTCACATCTCGTCCCGAAAAACCAGTTGCTTTCAGAATGGCGATGTCGTTCATTTTTTCATAAATCAACATGTTCAGAATGTTGTAGATACCAAATCCAGCTACGATCAATAAAGTAATGGAAACAGCATAAGAAATCATCGTACGAATGGATGAACCTGTTTCAAATTGTGCATTTGCGGTTTGAATATCAACTGCTGTCACGTTGAACGTCTCCTCCATCTCTTTAGCCAATTTTGGCGCTTGAGTCATGTCATTCAACTTGATATTGATATCGGTAATGTAATCGTTCGATTGCCCCATCAAGCGTTGCGCCATTTCCAGGTTCACATAACTTTGAACATTGTCGACATCAGCCATTCCTGATTGATACAAACCGACAATTTTTAAAGGCTGAATTTCACCTGTTTTTGTTGCTACTTGAATCACATCCCCTACTTTAAGTGCCAATTTCTTCGCAACCCCGGCTCCTAGTAAAATACCTTTTTCGTTTTGTGCTAAATCTTCGACCGTTCCTTCTACGATGTAATCATCCAAATTGTAGAGTTCTTGTTCTTTTTGAACATTGATTCCTGTCAGCACACCATTTAATTGTGTTGAGCCTCCCAAGTAAAACGATTGCGCTTTCACTTGTGCCGTCGCACCTTTGACGTATTTCTGTTTATTCAAAAACCCAAGTAAGGGCAAGGCGTTGTGAATTCGAACTTGAATCTTTTTGGGTTTAATCGACTCCACCATGCGTGTTTTCGACTTGTAAGGCTCGTAATAATCGACCGGTTGTTTTTCCGACGGCTGCACTTCGTTGTACAAGTGAATGTGAGGCGTTCGGTTGAGGATTAAGCCATCCAATAAACCATTCAATCCGTTCATAAAACTCATCATGATGATGTACGTTCCAATTCCAAACGTTACTCCCAAAGCAGCAATAATTGTTTGCTTCTTGCGCGAAAGCAAATGGGTTTTAGAAATGGAAAGTAATAAGGAAAACTTCATCTACTCTGGTTTTAAAATAACGGTGTTTTCATCCAATCCTGATACAATCTCAATAAAGCTCCAATTTGAAAGTCCAGTTTTTACCTTAACAAAGCCATTTTCCGTTTCAACTTTATTTCCTGCTTGTAAATATTCGCGAGGAATCACCAAAGCTTTCTTCTTTTCATTGATGACAATGTTTCCTTCACCTGTTAGTCCCATGTACAATTTCGAAGGTTTATTCACGAAGCTCGCCTCGATCTCGAATGTTTGCGTTTGTGCATCCATTTTGGGAGCAATCTTGGTGATTTTTGCTTCAAACACTTTGCTTTTATACGCTTCAAGTGTCACAAGTACTTTTTGTCCGATCGAAACTTTTGAGATGTCCACCTCATCGATCAACATTTTCAACTTGTAATCTTGGGCATTTCCAACGATAGCAATTGGTTCTTGCATGGAAACGAATTCGCCTTTTTCTTTGAAGGTTTGAAACAATTTTCCGTCGATGTTCGAACGAATGTAATAGTCTTTCGTTTTAAGCGAAGAAGCATTCAAGTTGTTTTTCGATTGATTGATTTGATTTCTCAATTCTTTTTCTTTTCGAACAATGCGTTTGCTAACTGATAAATAGTTGTTTTTCGAAAGTTCGTAGGCCATTGAAGCATTATCCAATTCAAACTTCGAACAGGCATTTTTATCGTATAGCATTTTGAAGCGCTGATAGTTCACTGAATCGTTCATCATTTTCATTTTGGACGATTTTTGATCCAGTTTCATTTCTTCGATTAAGTTCGCTGCACCGTCGTAAGAATCTTTGAGCAATTCGTAGTTCAATTCTGCATTTTGCTCATTCAATTCAATTGGTTTGTTGGAAATCATAAACAATAAATCTCCTTTTTTGACAAAATCTCCTTCCTTGAAATAAACCTCATCAATGTAGCCTGTAATCGATGAATTTACCTTATAGGCATCAACTGGTTCAATCACCACACTCGAATAAACTGCTTCAACTAATTCTTCATGCGTCGGTTTTGTCGATTCACGTTTTTTGCCACAAGCTACCATCAACGCGACCAATACGATAAGTCCAATGTATTTCATAAACTAAATAATTAAATCAAAATTAGTTGATTCGAAACTATAAAAATATGATTGTTATCATATAAAATTGTTACCGTTTATCACGTAAAACCAACCAATAAACGTAAATTTTCTGACTATTTTATTTACCATGGTATTTATTTCAATGAAAACTATTATCTTTGTCAAACAATTCTGCCGAGAGCCAGACAATTTATAGTGATAAACAGCATTTTCTCTCGGTAACAAAATAGACAATTATGAAAACAATTTTTCATTCAGCAGAAAGCCGCGGTCATGCTAATCACGGATGGCTCAATGCAAAGCACTCATTTAGTTTCGCTAGTTGGTACAATCCAGATCGAGTTCATTTTGGAGCACTTCGCGTGTTAAACGACGACATTGTCACTGGTCACGCAGGATTTGGAAAGCATCCGCACGACAACATGGAAATCATCACCATTCCATTAAAAGGTTCAATTAAGCACGAGGACAGCATGGGCAATTCATCCATCATTGAAACGGGTGAAATCCAAGTTATGAGTGCTGGAACTGGAATTTTACACAGTGAATTTAATCCTTCGAAAGAAGAGTTGAACTTATTTCAAATTTGGATCTTCCCAAATAAGCAAAACGTCACGCCACGATACGATCAATTCAGAATGGATACAGCAAAAATGCACAATCACTTCTTGCAATTGGTGAGTCCAACACAAGCCGATGAAGGAACGTGGATCCATCAAGACGCTTGGATTTCGATGGCGAAATTGGAAGCTGGAAAGCAAATTGACTACTCCTTGAAAGCTGAAGGAAATGGCGTTTATTTCATGCTAGTAGAAGGCGAAGCGACAATTTCTAATCAACAATTGAAACAAAGGGACGCTTTAGGTGTTTGGGATACAACTACCGCTTCTATAGAAGTGACAAAAGAAAGTACAATCGTTGCTATTGAAGTTCCAATGGCATTTTAACTAAATAAATAACATACATGAAAACAATCATTGACAATTTAAACTGGCGTTACGCAACAAAAAAATTCGACAGTTCGAAAAAAGTATCACAAGAAAACTTAGAAACACTTTTAGAAGTATTACGATTGACTCCTTCTTCTTATGGTTTACAACCTTACAAATTCTTAATTATTGAGAATCCAGAAGTTCGCGAGAAATTAAAAGAAAAATCGTGGGGACAAACACAAATTACAGACGCTTCTCACCTAATTGTTTTGTGTTCATACATTGATGTTAACGAAACACACATTGATGCGCACATTACAAATACTGCTAGTACGCGTGGAATGGAAGTTGAGAACTTGAAAGGCTACAGTGATTTTATGAAAAACACAATTAGTCAATTAGATACTGAAAGAAAACAAATTTGGAACAGCAAACAAGCGTACATTGCTTTAGGACAATTGTTACATGCCTGTGCGACTATGAAAATTGACGCAACTCCAATGGAAGGTTATGATCCTGCTGGCTATGACGAAGTGCTTGGTTTGAAAGAGAAAAACTTACATGCTTCTGTTGTTTGTCCAATTGGTTACAGATCTGAAGAAGATGCGACACAACACTTTGCAAAAGTTCGTAAATCGAAGGAAGATTTGATCGAATTCATTTAATAAAAAGAAAGGGCGGAATCACCGCCCTTTTTTATTACCTCATTATTTTCTGACTGTACAACTGATTATCACAACTGAATTGAAGGAAATACGTTCCATTCGGATATTTTGACAAATCGATTTCAACCGTATGTTCATTCACGAATGTTACATCCAGTTTCAAACTTTTACCATCGATACCCACAAATTGAATGTCAGATTTAAATGCTTGGTTTTTCGCCTGCAATTCATATCGCCCTTCTCCCAATTGTTTCACCAATAATTGCTCTTGTGACAATTCGCTCAAGCCAGAAGCTTCAATTTGAACAGTAATCACTAATGTATCGCTTCCGCATTCGTTCGAAGCAATCAATTGAACGGAATACGTTCCAGGATTTGAATAATTATGTGTTCCATTCACAAACGAGGATGTTGACAAATCACCAAAATCCCACGAATAATCTGTTGCCCGCCAACTGTCATTTACCACTTGTAGCGATGTGCCATTTTGAATCACGTGAAAATCAGCAATGGCAATTTCCTCTTTCGGACGCAAATGCCAAGTTGTAAGACTATCTAATACCGCTAAATCAGCAGCTGTTTGCAATTTCAACGCAGTTGTTGCATCTAATCCAGCGGTGTAAGTTGCACCCGTAGATGGTTTTCGAAAACTAGAAGCATAAAAGGTACAAGCCGCTAAATATGTTCCTTCAACACTTGGATGAGATCCATCGGCTTGGTATAAATTGATGGTCGGAAAATTATCTCGCACGTATTTCCAAGCAACTCCTACGGGAGCGACACAACCTTGAGCAGAATCACTGATTCGCACATACGCGTCACGCAAACGACCATTCATTTTGTCGAAAGTATTGATTGAATCCCATTGCGGATCACCAACTTGTCTTCCCCAGGTCATAAAATACATGGCTTGCGAACAATAATTGTTGGCATAAACGCTATCTGCCAAAGCAACAGCTGGTGGCAAAGTAGATGAATTCACTTGTGAAGTTGGAAATGAAGGCTCTTGACTTTGACCTTGCAAAACAACGAAATCCCATGGTCGAGCATGAATTTTTGTATGCGTTGCTGGATCATTCAACTGATTTTGAAAGGTAAATCCACCCGACGCTTTTGAATCGACAGTTGCAATGTCGCCCAATGAAGTTGTTAAATTACTGAAGACTGTCGGAAGGTCATTCACGTACACATAACTATTACCAATGAACAGTACAGAAATACTGTCTTGCGCATAAGAGAATGATGCACTAATTAAACATAGGAGAAGCGTTAATTTTTTCATTTTTTTCTAATTGTTTACGACAATTGACTAATTTGCAGGTATAAAGTTGCCTTTCAAGAATCACTGATTACATGCTTTCTTGGAATTCTAACTGGTACAAATAAAACGTTTATTAGGCGATTAAAATGAAAAACATCTTCCAAATCTGCATTATTTTATTCTCATTCAACAACATAAATGCACAATTTAATTTTGAATATTCGAATGAAATTGGTGTAAAAGTTGGAAATGACACATTACAAATGCCGTGGGCAGGAGGTTTAAATTATGTGCAAGTTTCCGATTTTGATTTTGATTTTGATGGTGATTTAGATCTTTTTGTCTTTGATCGCAGCAGTGATAATATACGTGTTTTCACAAAGGAATTTATTAACTCTGAAAATCGATACGTATTAAAACACAACACAGACAACCTATTTCCATCCGACATTCGCTACAGAGCAACAATGGTCGATTACAACAACGATGGTAAAAAAGATTTGTTCTGTTATGGTGTTGGTGGAATTAAGGTCTATAAAAATACGGGAGGCCTTGCAACAGGTTTACAATGGGAAGTCGCAAAAGATTTATTGTATTCAGATAATTGGGGAATGAACCTAAATTTATATGTGAGTTCAGCTGATATTCCTGCGATAGTTGATGTTGATTTCGATGGCGATATTGATGTATTAACCTATCACATTGGAGGTGAACATATGCAGTATCATCAGAACCAAAGTATGGAATTATATGGTGTTCCGGATTCTTTGGAGTTTGTTTTGAAAAATGAATGTTGGGGCGGATTTCGAGAAGATTTGAATACAAGTTCACTTTACCTCAATGACACCAATTCGCCTTGTGGAAGTGGAAATGTTCCAGGGGCAGAATTACCTACCAGCTCAAATGCCGTTGAGAAAAAACCTACGACAGCAGAACCAAAACACTCTGGTTCTACCGTTCTAGCATTGGATTATGATCATTCAGGTGTAATGGATTTGGTACTTGGTGATGTTTCGTTTAACAACTTGAATTTGCTGCTTAACGGGGGAACAGCTCCAAACACGAATTCCATGATGGTCAGCGTTGACAGTTCTTTTCCAAGTAATTCACAACCAGTTAACATGACCATGTTTCCTGCAGCATTTTACGTCGATACTGACTTTGATGGAAAAAAGGATTTAATTGTCAGTGCTAACGCGAAAAATGTCTCTGAAAACGAAACGAGTATTTGGTATTATAAAAACATGGGAACTGCAACGAATCCAACCTTTGTTTACCAGACTAATGCCTTTCTTCAAAACGAAATGGTTGAGCATGGAACGGGTTCTGTTCCTGTTTTTGTGGATATCAATCAAGATGGTTTGGAGGACCTTTTAGTGAGTAATTTCTACCGATTCAAAGCGCCCTTAAGCAAAGAAGGAAGTATTGCCTATTACAAAAATACGGGAACAGCCTCTAATCCTTTTTTCACCCTGGTTGATGACGATTTTATGAATTTAAGCACGGCTGGACTTGGACTTCGCATGATTCCAACTTTCGGAGACTTAGATGCAGATGGCGACCCAGACATGTTAATCGGTATTGAAAATGGAACACTGGTGTTTTACGAAAACATCAGCATAACGGGCGGAATCACGTTTGCTCCAGTTGTTACGAATTACCAAGACAACCTTGGAAACATTATTTCTGCCGGACAATATGGAAGTCCGCAATTATTTGACTTGAACAAAGACGGTAAATTGGATTTGCTTTTAGGAAAGAAAACAGGTGAAATTGCCTATTATGAAAACATTGGAACGACGAATGTTCCTAGTTTCTCGCTGGTAAATGACACGCTAGGAAACATTGACATTGCAACAACTTCACCAGACGGATTTCCCGTTCCACATTTCTTTGATTTTAATGATACTACGTATTTGTTCCTTGGAGGCGTTGATGGTAAACTTCATTATTACGATTCAATTGACAACCACTTGAATTCAGCAACATCCTTTCACCTTGTTTCGGACAATTTTCTCAACTTGAATGTTGGAGCTTACAGCTCATTCTGGGTAAATAACATCGACAACGATACGTATTTGGATTTATTCGTTGGACAAGATTTAGGAGGAATTTCGCATTTGGAAACCGATCCGAATAGTCAAGCGAATGTGAATTATTTACCCAAAGAATTGCAATTGGATTTATTCCCGAATCCAACAACTGGAATGCTTCAAATCAATGTAGTTAGTTCGGAAGAAATCCACTATAAGGTAATTGATCTTACAGGTAAAGAAATGACGAACTTCAACAGCTTCTTTGAAACAACAACAATCGATTTATCAGAGCTTTCAGATGGAATTTACTTGGTGGTTTTTGAATCGAATACTGGCTTAAAGTCAACCAAAAGAATTGTGAAATACTCCTTATAAAGCCACAATTTTTTCTACAAATCCGTTCTTATCTTGATACGTTAACGCAGGTTCATGATTAAAAATTCCGAACATCGTTGAACCACTTCCTGACATGGCGGCATAGATAGCCCCTTCCTTGTAAAGAGCTGCTTTCAATTCTTCCAAAGATGGATGTTTTTTAAAGCAATTTGTTTCAAAATCATTTTTCAGTAGACTTTTCCAGTCACTAATTGGCCCTTCAACAATTTCTTTGATTGATTTTGTCAGTGTTCCAAATTGAATTCCAGCATACGCTTCCTTTGTTCCGATGTGAATTCCCGGGTTGACAATTTTCAAGAAATAGCCATGTAATGTTACAGCACAAGGAGTTAAGATTTCACCTCTTCCCTTTGCAATTTGCGCTTCATTTTTGATAAAAAACGGGCAATCGCTTCCTAATTCTCCAGCCAATAATTCAAGCTCCTCTTCCGCTATTTCTAATTCAAAGATTTCATTTAGTCCTTTCAGCACATAAGCAGCATCTGCCGAACCACCGCCCATTCCTGCTCCCATTGGAATTTCTTTTCGAAGATGAATGTAAACCGGAGGAATTGAATAGCGTGCATTGATCAGATTATAAGCTTTAACACACAAATTATCAGCGTCATTTCCCGGAATGACCAAACCCGTTTGACGGAAGGAGAAAGTCTCTGCTGGAAGTATTTCTAGGACGTCCAAAAACGGAATTGGGTACATACACGTTTCAATTTCGTGATAGCCATCTTCTCGCTTGAAAGGAACATTCAAACCCAGATTAATCTTTGCCGGTGGAAATAATATCATACAACAAAAGTAGAAGAACTAAACTATTTTTGTAACTGTCGCCCCTCAAAATAATGAATTATGGCAGTTTACTTAGATTTCGAAGAGCCGATTAAAGCGTTGGAAGAACAAATCGAGCAAACCAAAGAAATTGGTGCGAGTACAGAAGTTGATATGTCTGACAAAATCAATGAGCTTGAAAAAGTATTGGTTGAGAAGACAAAAGAAATATTTTCTGGTTTAACACCATGGCAGCGTGTACAATTGTCGCGTCACCCAGATCGTCCTTACTCGTTAGCATACATCAATGCGATTACGAACAATCAATTTCAGGAATTACATGGAGATCGTTCAGTAAAAGATGACAAAGCCATGATTGGTGGTTTTGGGTTATTGGATGGCCAAACAGTCATGTTCATTGGTCAACAGAAAGGGATCAATACGAAAATGCGTCAATATCGAAACTTCGGAATGCCGAATCCCGAAGGATATCGTAAAGCTTTGCGCTTAATGAAGTTGGCGGAGAAATTCAACAAACCAATTGTAACATTTATTGATACACCTGGAGCTTTTCCTGGATTGGAGGCTGAAGAGCGAGGACAAGGAGAAGCAATTGCGCGAAACATTTACGAAATGATGCGTTTGAAAGTTCCAGTTATTTGTATCATCATTGGTGAAGGTGCATCTGGTGGAGCATTGGGTATTGGTGTTGGAGATAAAGTGGTAATGCTTGAGAATACTTGGTATTCTGTTATTTCGCCAGAATCTTGTTCGTCGATCCTTTGGAGATCATGGGATTTCAAAGAAAAAGCAGCTGATGCGTTGAAATTGACTTCGACAGACATGAAGAAAAATGGATTGGTTGATGATGTAATCATGGAGCCGTTGAATGGAGCTCACCGCAACCAAGAAGAAATGTTCAGTATTGTTAAAAACGCGATTAAAGGATATTTAGCTGAATTAGAGCCTCAAGCGCCTGAAAAACGAATCGAAGACCGCATCGAAAAATTCAACAAAATGGGTGTTTGGCAATAACACGCTATTTGACACTTAAAAATCCGTGATTCAACTTGGTGCATTCCGTTTTGAATCACGGATTTTCTTTTTCTCTAGATCAACAAACCTTAATCAATAACTAACAAGGATTTAGCTTAATTCAAGATACATTTTGTGCATCAAAAAAAATTGCAACAAATAATCGGCAAATTGCTTCGTAGAATACTGATTTTAGCTAACTTTGTCGCCTTTGGTATTTACTATTATTTTATCAACCTTATGACAAAGATACATTTTGTAATTTTTGCCCTTCTTATTGCGGTTAGTTCACAAGCGCAAGTTTCAAAAATCGTTACAGGAACAATGATAGATCAACGCACTCTTGATGTGGCGGATGAGGTTGAATTGGAATTACGCAGTGCCGATAACAAAAAAACGTTCCAAACAGAGACGAATGATGAAGGTGTTTTCGAATTCAAAAATGTTCCTCTAGGAAAATATACACTTCATGTGATTGATAAAGATTACATGGACATTAAACAAAGTTTAGAATTAAAAGAAGAACACAAAGACAGTTATAAATTTGGTCAACCGATTACAACTTCATTAAAGGTTTCTTGGTTGTTCAATTGGGGAGATCGCACAACAACCTTGAAAAATGGAAAACCTTATGTTCAAGAACATTTCTGGTCACATTTAGTTGCCAAAATTGTTTTGACTATCTACGGTTTATGCTTGTTGCTAGTGTTCTTTTACAGTGTTCTACAACTTTCTTTGGCTATTGCTTACGTTAAAAATAAAAAGAAAAAATTAACGGAAGTGAAGCCTGTTTACGATCCTGCTACAACTCCAAAAGTTACGGTTCAATTACCAATGTTCAATGAAATGTACGTTTCTGATCGTATCATTGAAACAATTTCGCGTTTGGATTATCCTGCAGATAAATTGCAAATTCAAGTCCTTGATGATTCAACTGACGAAACAAAAGACTTGATTGCGAAAAAAGTAGCAGAAGTTGCTGCACGTGGTGTGAACATTCAACACATTCATCGTGTTGATAGAACTGGATACAAAGCTGGTGCATTAGATGCAGCGATGGATCGTGTGGAAGGTGAGTTTATCGCTATTTTCGATGCTGACTTTATTCCAGATGCTGATTGGTTACAAAAAACAATGCCTTCGTTCCAAGATGATAACATTGGAGTTGTTCAAACACGTTGGGGACACATCAATAAAAACTATTCTATCTTAACAGAACTTCAAGCATTTGGATTGAATGGTCACTTTGCAATTGAGCAAGGAGGACGAAATTCAGCTGGGCACTTTATCAACTTCAACGGAACTGGTGGTGTTTGGAGAAAAAAGTGCATTGAAGATGCTGGTGGATGGGAACACGATACCTTAACAGAAGATTTAGATTTAAGTTACCGTGCACAAATTAAAGGTTGGAAATTTAAATACTTAGAGGATGTTATTGCTCCTGCTGAGTTGCCAATTACAATGTCAGCACTTAAAAGTCAACAACACCGTTGGATGAAAGGTGGTGCTGAATGTTTCGTTAAAATGTGGAAAACGCTTTTAACAGCGAAAGGTGTAAAAATGTCAGATCGTGTTCACGGACTTTCTCATTTGTTTAACTCAACAGTATTCGTTTTCATTTTAACGATTTCCCTTTTAAGTTTGGTTGTATTGCACATCAAAGACAGTTTCTCTGATTTGAACTACATTTTGCAATACATGGGAATTTTCATCATCAGTACTGTATTCTTGATGTTCTATTACTGGCATTCTTTCCGAGATAAAACAAGCAATGGATTCAGTTCTTTCTTCCGCTTCGTTGGACGTTTCTTCCAATTCTTAATTGTTTCAATGGGACTTTCATTAAGTAACACTGTTGCCGTTATCGAAGGTTATTTAGGAATTAAAAGTTCATTTGTTCGTACACCTAAATTCAACGTTTCTAAGAAAAGTGAATTCAAAGGAAACAAATACGACAAAAAGAGTTTGTCGATTATCAATATTGCAGAAGGAATCTTAATGGTTGTATTTGGATATACAGCTGTTATTCGTGCCGTTTATGGAGATTTAGGTATGTTGCCTTTCCATTTAATGTTGGCTTGCGGTTACGGTGTAATTTTCTTCTCAACATTGCACGAAATTAGAATTGCCAACAGAGGTTAATTCACATCTTATAAAAACAAAAAGGTGAATCGTAGTGATTCACCTTTTTTTATGTCTTTACTTTTTCTTCTTTTCTGGAACTGGGTCATGACCATGTCCTCCCCACGGGTGACACGAACCAATTCGCTTCAGACCTAAAAATGTTCCTTTTAAAGGTCCCCAAACTTGTATTGCTTCAATCATGTAATGAGAACATGTCGGCGTGTATCTGCAGGTTGCTGGAAAGATAGGCGAAATAATGTATTGGTATATTTTCACCAAACCAATCAAGGGCAATCCGAACAGTTTTTTAAGCATTTGCATGTACAAATTTACAACGAAATTTTCAAGATACTGTGACAAATGTAACCAAGTAAGATCCACTCGTTTTCATTTAAATCTTTGTTAAAAACAAAAAATGCCCTTGCTTTAATGCGATAAAATTGTAAATTCAAGAACTGTTATAACCAGATATCATGCGTAAACTTTTTTTATTGGCGCTTCTCTCCTCGCCTATTCATTTATTTTCACAAGTCGACAAATCGTGGGATCACGAGAAAATTCAAGTCTACAACGACAACTCGTTGAGCACATTAATGCATGCAGAATCCATTTTTGAAGATCGTTGGGACATGTTGCCTCAGCCACAGTTTTGGAAACAAATCATGCGCTTATCTCCCGATTCTTGTTTGATCAATGTTGCAGAGAACAGAACGGTTTTACTCAAAATGTCTATGCGTGATTGGTCGAGACAAACAGAAACACAAAAAGCTGTTTTCAAAGACAGTTTGCGCAATGCATATTCTCTGGCTGCCGGGACACAAATCAATGTGACAACTGGTAAAAATGATTTCTATAAGTTCAAAGAGGTTTATCCAAGTTTGTCGAAAGGTGTGGAAGCATTTGAAAAATATGGTTGTGATCCATGGTACGCTCAGGCAATCTTATTAATTGAAAGTCCTGGCCAATTGAAAAAGTCAAGTGTTGGAGCTTATGGCGCTTTTCAGTTGATGCCTTCTGTTGCAAGAGCGCAAGGATTAACTGTTAATTCAACGGTTGACGAGCGCAAAGATTTCGATCGTTCGGCTTACGGTGCAGCACGTTTATTGAACCGCGTTTGTATTCCTGAAGCGAAAAAAATATTGAACGCACACAACATTGCATACAATGAATCTGATTTATGGTTCCGATTATTTGTTTTGCATGTTTATCATGCTGGAGCGATGAATGTTGCCGCTGTTGTAAATAAAATTAATCCAAAAGAAGGATCTCAAGAACTTATCACAAAAATGTGGATAACATCTGCGGCAGATTTTGGAAATAACTCCCAAAACTATACGCAGCTGGCACTTGCTTCACAATTGATTTTGCATGAAATGGTGTATGAGCAATGTGAAGATATTTTTGATTGCATGGCATTCAATTAAGAAATTTATTCCCATAAAAAAAGCCCCGCAATACGGGGCTTTTTTGTTTCTTAACATGAACTATTAAATTGCCATATTTCCAATCTTTCCTGAAAATTCTTCAATCATCACATCCATCGCTTGTTTCAGCATGTTTTCTTTTCCATCTTTCGCTTGGATAACAATTTTACTTCCATTCTCATCCATTTCAAACGTCACATATTTCACAAGGTAAATGATTTTCGCTTCTTCCTCAAATTCGAAAGATGACAAATCCACACCTTCCAAATTGATAAACGCTGTGATTCCTTTTTTACCAAAAATCTCACATCCCTTTGGAACATTTAAACGCTTTCCAGCTTGAGGAACAAAACTCGCATTACTGTATGCCGCAATTCCTTTCGTATCCAAATCAACTTGCGCCATTCCAATTTCCAACATGCTTTTTGCTCCGCTCGCGAACATTTGTCCATTTTTACCAATTCCGACGTAGATATTGAAATCTGACATTCCTTCGTTTGGATTAGAATTTCCAACCATTACCATTCCAACTTCACCACTTAACAAGCCAGCAAGACCATCTTTTCCTCCCATTGCAAGTGCCATTTGGAATTCTCCTCCAAGCATCTCTCCAATTTCACTCATAGCAGTTGGTGCGTATTCATCAATGAATGCTTGCATTTTTTTCATGTCAAGGTTCATCGCGAATCCTAATGTTGGATTACCAGTTCCTAATTTTTTCACAACTCCAGCTGATGCGTCATTTTTAAAGAACAACTTTTTCTTTAACTCATCAGAAAATAAGTTTTTCGTTTCAATCACCACTTTTCCTTTCTCGAACGACATCGCAGTTTGAACATAAGAATCATTGACCATTTCTGTCAATTCAGCTTGTTTATCTTCACTTAATTTAGATAAATCAGTGTTTGATGTTTTATATAAATTCGCAACACTCATTCCAAGAACAACATCACCTTTTGCAGCTAACAATTCATCAATTTTACCTTCAGAAACATCATTCGTAGTTTTGTCAAATGCATCTGTCAACATTAATTTTCCATCGAATTCTCCTTTTTTCGTAATTAAAATTGCCAAGTTGTTGCGAACCCCAAGGCACACATCTCCACTTTCAAAATAGTCGATATCACCTTCTTTGTTCATATCAAAACCTTGGTGTTTTAATTTACCAACCAACGAATCAGCGTTTGTCACTTCAAAGAATGCATAAGTTGTTTTTGGAGTACCATCCTCATCCATTGGACCTTCAACTGCGAAGAAAACTGGTGTTTCCAATTTTAAACTACGTTTGAAATCTTGTACTTCAATATCAATAGCTACTCCAAGTTTTGGGATTTTCTTGTATTCCGTTTTATTCAAAATGGTATTTAAATCAGCCTTACCAAAGGCAACAATTGTTTCATTTCCATTCAGAAAGGCAGAAACATAATCTTGTAAAGGTCGACCATCTTTGTTACCTCCACAAGCGACTAACACAAGTGTTAAAACTAAAAATCCAAAAATCTTTTTCATGTTGTTTGTTTTTAAGCGAATGCATTCAAATTTGCAATACAAATCAAAAATACATATAATTTATTTCACGCGGACATAGCATATAATGTGCCAAGTTCACTATTTTTGAACATGCATTTAATTGAGCCTTTTTATGGTTGGAGGAATTTGTATATTGCCTCAGAAGATCCCTCATCTCCTTTCTATGAGCGCGAATATAGCGAGTTCAACTTTGACAATACGGTCTATAATTTTTACATTCATCCACAGTGGGACGCAATAGGCTCGCCAACTTTGTTCATTAAAATTCTTGATTGTGAATACGATGATCAATTTGCCATTATTGAATTGATTGGAGAATGGAATGATGCCATCGAAAACGATATCATGACATTAAAACGCGATATTATAGAACCAATGATAGATGAAGGAATTAATAAATTCATTTTAATTGGTGAAAACGTCTTAAACTTTCATTATTCGGACGATTGTTACTACGAAGAATGGTTTGATGATGTTGAAGAGGGTTGGATAGCGATGGTTAATTTTCATGACCATGTAATCAACGAATTTGAGCGCATTCACATCGATCATTACTTTGTGATGGGAGGTGAACTTGAAGATATTGAATGGAGAACCTATCAACCTTATCAATTCTACAAGAAAGTCAATGAATTGGTTACGAAACGAATTTCATAAAAAAAGGCCTCACGTTTGTGAAGCCTTTTTTGCTATCAATACGAATAAATTAGATCATCACTTTTGCAGACATGGCCTTGTTACCCACAAAGAAATTAACCACATAAATTCCCGATTTTAATTCACTTGGAACCGAAATAGTTTGTTTATTTTGACCAATTATTGAGTTACCAAGGTTTGAAACAAACACTGATTTTCCATTTAAATCAATCAGATTCAAATACATTTCTCCAACGCTCATGGAATTGAAATCCAATACAATCGATTTGTTCTCTGGTGAGTAGCCGGCAGTAAAATTCGTTGCTACGTCATTTGCTGCCTCTTCAACACCTAATGTAGAATTGAACACATGTGTAGAAAGATAAATTACGTCACCAGAATTGGTTGAATTACCATTTGCTTTGTTCGAAGCGACATAAAACGTTACTGGGCCAACATCCGTCGCTGGTGCTGTCCATGTCCATAACCAAGCAACTGTTGCGCTTGTGTTACTTGTGCTTTTATGATTAGCATATTTGCGCGTTGTACCTGAAATTGCTGTATTTGTTCCAGCTCCAAAAGTTCCTGCCATATCGCTTGCCGCAGTTAGAGCAGTTGCTTGAAAACCTTTCTTTGCTGGACTAGAAGTCATTTGCAGAGCAACGTTATATGTTGCGCCTGGAACATAAGCAGAAACTGGAGTAATTCCTTGAGCAACAATTAGCGAATTTTCAGTTGCACCAGCTTGAACGGAGCCAGCGTGGCAAGAAGTACAATTTGTTTCACCGGGAGCTCCAGTTTGTCCGACAGGAGAGCCATTTGCATTTTTGTGTAAACCACCATTGTATTTTTCAATAGTGTACGATTCAATTGATCCAACTGACATCCCTACGATTAGCATCGTTGCTGCAGAAACAAAAACAATTACTTTTTTCATCTTTTTATCAATTATTTAATTTTCCTTGTGAAATCCAACAAGTGAATTGTTGAATCAATGTATCATTCAATGCTGGTCCTCCTTGTGGCATTAATTGGGGTGTTCCGTG
>JACCEA010750501.1_pt1 | contig 41141 bp, 32 predicted proteins | sample 7449851 | NCBI WGS metagenome assembly JACCEA01 (sample SAMN15323453, study PRJNA562643) | freshwater metagenome | isolation source: river surface water | place: USA:Blue River Watershed | collected 2017-08-18 | reverse complement strand
ATTTGAAGCTTCTGTTCAACGCTCCATTTTCTTCTTGTTTGTTTCATTTATAGTTCAATTTAATTGGTTTTTCAATTAAGTCAAACTGTTTTTACTTTTTTCTCCAGTCTATTAGGGGGCTAGTACATATCACTATATGCCTTTTTAATTTAATATCGACTTTATATGAATTTTAATAAAATATTCTTAAGCAGTATATTCTCTACTTTTACTTTGATTTCCAATGCTTATGCTCAAACTGACACGGTTCGTTCCGAAACTGTAAATATTAAAGTTTTTCGAAATTCAAGAAGTGAAGGCTCCTTAACCGCTGAAATCAAATCGGCTGGTTTGGTAATGAATGGAATAAGTTCCGAACGTATCTCCGCTTTGCAAGTTTCGTCTGCTAATGAAGTGGTCCGCAAAATCACCGGAGTTACAGTAATGGATGATGGGAAGTTGGTAATCCGCGGTGTTTCTCCTAGGTACAATGTTGTTTTACTAGACGGCTTTAAAGCTCCTAGTTTTGATCCAGATGTTCGGCTTTTTTCGTTAGATGTTTTACCTGCCAACGTACTTGACAATATAAAGGTATTCAAATCTCCTGCAGCTGATAATCCTTCAGATTTTTCAGGAGGAATTGTAAATATTGAAACCCTATCTTTACCCGATAAGAGCGAATGGAGAGCCCAATTTACGTTAGGTGGAGATTTTCAAACCTTTGGTAAAGAGTTTCTTTCTCAAGAACAAAGTGAAAGTAAGTTTTTAGGATTTAATTTAAATGCTAATGATTTACCTGATTTAATAAAAGAAGAACATATTGATCGTTCTTCTTTTTCGGTAAAAGACCGAATTGCTATTTCTAATGAATTACCGAACAATTTTTATCCCAATAGCAAAAATCTATATACTCCAAATTGGAAACTACAGCTATCCAGAACAAATAGAGTTGCTCTTAAGAAAAACAAAGCTTTCTTTGGATCAAGTCATCTATTAACTTTTGAAGATAATTACGAAAGACGTGTATGGAGAAGATCGTCTATCATGACGAATCCTTTTGTTGCTCGAATTCTAAATTTCTCAGATGAAACATTTATACAAACTAACCGTACGAGTTTTTTAAATAACTTTACCTACGGAAATACTGAAGGTTTACGAGTTGATTTAAAAACACTTTTTGTAAACAATGCTGAATATGGGGTTTTATACCGTCAAGGACATGCATTACCTGGTGCATATGGTGAAAATGGAGTTTACGAACATATTACATTCAAGCAGTCTACTAGTAACAATACTTTTAGAAGATTCTTCATTACTAGTTTAAATATTAAACTACCATTAAAGAATGAACGAATGGATTGGACAATTGGCGCGAATTACAATTTATCATATTTTATAGACCAAGACAGAAAATCCGCACTTCAAACTCGTGATGACAATCCTACGGGAACTACAACTACATTCAATTTTCGAGAGGACATTGTGGCTACTATGGATCAACTTCGTTTTGGCCGGTGGTTCTATAATTTGCCAGAAAATATGAAACAATTTAAAACAGATTATAAGTATAATTTTAATTCTTCTTTAAATCTCTCTACAGGTTTTAGATACGACATTACATCCAGAAGCTTTGATTTACGCTCTTTAGGGATGGTGAATGGGACATTAACCGACAATACTGACACATTTACAGGAAGATATTTAACCGAATATACATGGCCATTTAACTCTTACACAGCATCCTACTCTACATCTGCAGCATACTTAATGGCTAATTATCAAACTAAAAAATTGAATTTAAACATAGGAATCCGAGGAGAAAAAAGTACGTTCAAACTATACTCTGACGGATTCGAATCCATTTTCCAAACAAAAAATATTACTCGTGAATCTTCAAAATTGTTCCCAAGTGCCAATGCAACGTACAATATTTCTAAAATATATCTAATTCGTGGCGCTATAGGATATTCATCTAATAGACCTGAACTGCGTGAGTATTCACCATTAGAATATTTGGATATAAGAAATTGGCTAACTGCTTATGGAAATGGAGAACTTGAACCTATTTCTATGATTCTTAATTCGGAAATTCGTTTTGAACGCTATTCAAAATCTGGATACTTCCATATTGGAGCTTTTCATAAGAAAATCAACAACCCGGTTATTGCTAAATCATTTGGCCCAAACTCATTCAGATTCGTGAATATGCATCATGCAATCGTTTATGGAACAGAAATTGAATTTAGTAAAAGCATTAAATTCAGTAAACAATCAATCATAAATTCTATCCAATTAATCGGTAATATAAGTTTAAATCAATCTGCATTGTATGAAGATTTATTGATTAGTCCTGAGCGTGACTCCATTGTAAAACTGAAAAAACCAATGGTTGGTCAATCTCCATATTTATTCAATTTACAAATATCTGCCTATTTAAAAAAGAACAAAGGGCACATTACTTTATCTGGGTTTTATCAGGGTGATAGGGTCGTGTTTACTGGAGATGAGGTTCTATTTTTCTCTTTAATACAAAGAACGGGCGTATTGTTGAACTTGACTAGCAGTTATAATCTTACCAAAAAATCATCCATCAGGCTGAAATTGGATAACCTATTAAATGCATCAGATTTATTATATAGCGACTTGAACAATAATAATAAGCTAGACTATTACGACGGATATATTTCAGATACTAATGGTGATTCTATCTTTTCTCATAGACGTGACCCGGCAGTATTTTCAGTTGCTTTTATTACCACATTCTAAAATAGTTTGAATTCAAATTTTAATTACCTCTAAATGAAAAAGAATAATTTATATATCTATTTGGCAATTTTGCTTTCATCATTTTCAATTGATCTTTACTCGCAAAAAGCATTTCAGAAATATTTTTGTGAAATTGATACATCTTACAATGGAAAAGAAAAAATTGCCAAATACTCGTTGAAAAAAAATAGTATTTGGGGAACAAATACATCATTTGTTTCTGGCACATCTCCTATGGGACGAATTCAAGGTATGGCCATTAATAGAAGTAGCAACTTTGTATATTTCTCAGGAGTTTCAAATTTAAAAACATTCAATACAGCTCAAATCTTCAATACACACAACATAGATAGTTCTGGCAAAGTTATTTCAAGAATATCACGAACTGATGTAAAATTTAATATTAACGAAAATGCATCAACCACCGCATTCAGTAACATCACTTATGCAACTGATTTAAAACCTAAGCCCATCGCTTTGGGAAACATTGTTTTGGGGGTGACTAATTTTCAAACTTCAAATAATAGAGGAAATCTTTTTGCGATTGAACAGTTTTATGAAAATAACTATCAGGTTCACCAAACTAAGAATGATACGTTCAAAGCCACATCTTCTTTAGGTGGATTTCAAACATATCCTGGTGATAAAGTAAAATATATTGATACCCTGAAATCATTAAATTCTTCGGATTATACAGGTTGGATTTTAGAAATTGATCGCTTAAATAATGGATTCCAAAAACGTCGTTTTGATATGGGAAGATCGCCAAGGAAAGCACTTTATGTAAACTCAATTCGTCAAACAAGTTCAGGAACCAATGCTACAATAAACTCAACTTACCAAGTCTTAGGAGAAAATGAATTAAATGTATTAGTTAAAACGCAACTTGTTAATAGCGTTCAAGAATTTTATGTTTACTCCGAATCTGAAAATAAGAATGGATCACATTGGACTTTGGTAAATAAAATTATTAAAGGTACAATTATGCCTTTAAATAGATCTGCTTTGATCAATGTTTTTAAACACATTGCTACTGATACCTCACTAGAATTCAGCTACTTTTTAAATGTTACCGATTTTACTTTTAATTCTATTACTAACAGCTTGATTCTTGTTTCACCCGGTGGAGTTGCTGATGTTAATTCCTTTACAAGCAAATATTCCATTGCTAAGCAACCTAATTTAATGTCGTACCTTTCTTCCTATTTGGCAAATGGAAAAGTTACAGATGTTCTCGGTGCTATTATTGAAATTGATATTGATGATGTTTCAACAGCTACTAAATGCGGTGTGTCAAATTCTATGGGAAAATTCTTTTCCAATCCCCATAAAATCACTTTGGTGAATGTAGCATATAACGATTCACTTTCTAAACCTAGCTCAACTAGCTATGCCATTATTAGTGAGCAAGTATTCGATAATTCAAAAGGTCAGAATCCAAAAGGAAAGAAAAAACAAAGTGACTACCAAAATGACGTTTTTCTTTTCAACTTAGCTAATATTACTACAGAAGAAACATTGACTGATTTAATAAATCAACCATTTGAATTATTCCAAATCCTTGAACCGAATACTACGCTCACTTTGCCAAGTTATAGCGAAACATATTATCCGCTATTTAACGCATCGTTAAATAACAATAATTCTACTGATAGTTTCAATTGCACCAGAGGCTTTGCGGACTATTTTATTAAACCGTTTGATTGCAGTAATGCATACGACACTATCATTAATATGGATAGTTCATATGTTATTTCACTTGAAAGTGATTGTAAGGCAATAAATACACTGAAATTTTCGACAGATTACACTACAGACTCAATTAGAATTCAACTATTCAACAAGAGTAAATCCGCATGGGAATTAGTAACAATAGCAGATACTTCTAAGAAAACGTTGACTTTCTCTTCACCTTTAGATACCCAGTATTACTCCATTCAATTCAAAGTTCAGTATTCAGCTGGCCCTAAAAAATGGAAGAATTGGTCGCCGTCCAAAAATTTCAAACTCTATGTAGATACGCTACTACCAATATCCATTAAGGGAGATCTTAAGTCGAAGTATTGTACAAATACAAATTATAGCTTCTATGATAGTAACTATTTCAATAAAAACACTAAATCTATATGGATTTTCAATGACAGCATTTTGTCAGATACTAATTCAGCGTCATTTAATGTTAAATTTTCAGAATTCAACAAAAGTGCATCGCTAACATTAAAACAATGGACCTCCAAAGGCTGTATAGTAACAGATACATTAAATCTTTTATCTACGGAGCAATTGAAACTAGTATTTAATACAGACAGTGCCTGTCAAGGCCAAAAAATAATAATTAAGTCTTCTGTTAATTTAATGGATTCAACCACTTGGTTTTTAGACCAAGTTTATTATTCTAACCAAAAGGATTCCATTACATTGGATAAACTTTCAATTGGAAAGCATTCTGTATCAATCTACGCAACTGATGAAAATTTCTGTAAACAATCCTTCGAAAATCGTGCGGTTCAGATTATTGAAAAATCAAATTTATTATTGATAAGTAATAAAGATACTTCCTGCTTTGGAGATAATTTTATAATAACTACCAACATTGCACTTCAAGATTCAAGCATCTGGAATATAAACGGTTCAACATTCTATAATCTAGATAGTATTAATCTCAAAGGTTACGATATTGGAAACTACACCATTCAAGTTATTTGCAAAGATAAATTCGGTTGTACACATGATTTATTCGACAGTATTAATGTTGTAAAAAATAAAACGAATTTAACATTTACAATCTCTAAAGATTCAATGTGTTATGGATCCAACGAGTTTATTACTACTTCAAACAAACTTAAAGGGAATAACACTTGGAAAATCAATGATATAGAAACCAGAACAAATTTAGACACATTAGCTTTCAGTCAATTCTTACCTAATAACTATAAAATACAATTCAGCGGTACGGATATTGAAGGATGTGAACATCAAATAATGGATTCATCAATTGTAATTTTAGAAATTCCTCAAAAACCTGCATTTACCTATACAGGTTTCACCAGATTCGTTGGTGATACTGTTTTATTTCAAATGGCGAATAATAATTATCAGTCATGGGTAAATGTAGATGGTAAAAACAAATATGAAATAACACCGAATTCAACATTCAAATACATATCAGATTCTATTAGAACCGTTGAGTTCATTTTTTCAAATGAGAATAAATTTTGCATATCCGATACTCAACAAATCGTATTAGTATTCGACCAAGTAAACGGAGTTGAAAAAACAATTTTTGACATTTTCAATATTTACCCTAATCCAATAGAAATGGGGAATACCCTTTATTTGAATTCAAATTCTAAAATTCAATCTATTCAAATATACAGTTCTGAAGGTCGATTATTAATGGATAAAATGAATAACGATAATCAAATTAATTCTGGCATAGAAAATCTAGTACCGGGTGTTTATTACATTTCAATAAATCATCAAAGCAACAGTAAAAAATTAATTATTCTCAATTAAATTGGAATATATAGTTTGGTAAAATGAGTGAAAAAAAAAGCGCCTAACGGCGCTTTTTTTTTAAATATCACGAATAAATTCTAGGCTTCTCTTGCAGGTATTCCAACCATTGTCAAATCATTATCAACGTCTTTGGTTACCATACATTGTCCTCCAATTATTACTCTTTCACCTATTCTTACTCCCTGCAATGTACAAGACCCAATCCCCATTAAAGTATACTTACCGATTAATGTATGTCCACCTAAATTTACACCTGGTGACAAACTACTGTAATCACCAAGTTCAACATGATGACCCAAACTACAATTCATGTTAATCACAACAAAATCTCTAATTTTTGAACCATAATTAACAGATACACCAGGATAAATAATAGTACCTTCACCAATTTTTACATCGTTCGATATCCAACTCTTACTAGAAACTAATGATGGAAAAACCAGATTAGCGTTTCTTCTTAATTTTTCAATTATTTCCAATTTGAGACGTGGAAAAGCTATACCAACTATAACAATCGTTGGTGATTGTAATTCTAGTAATTTATCTATTGCTCCAACTACTGGATAATTGCAAAAAACAGTATTCCATTTTTTAGGGTCATCATCAACGAATATGACATCATAACTGCCGAAATTATACAGCTCTTTGTTGCTTGCAATGTGTCCGCCAACACTTCCTGCTCCTACTATATAAATTGTTTTTTGCATTCCTATAACACATTATTATTCCTGATCATTCGGTGCTTCTAAATCCAATTCACTTCGTTCCTTAATAGAAACAGGTAGTTCAACAACCATACCTTTCATTCTTCTCTTATATTCACTTTTAGCTTCAGGAACCCAAGGTTTGATAAAATTAAAGTTAATAGCCAATGGATTCATTTGCTTTTTCAATTTGGCAATTTCTTCCCAATTAGTTTTTATTTTCTGATAATTATCTCTACTCTTAGTTCTCTCGTAAATTTCCATCTCTTTCCTAATATTCACCATTAAATATGTAAACCTCATTCCTGATTCAACAAATTTAATTCGCTTATTGAACTTTGCAAAAGCCTTACCTCGTGTACGTTTTTTTGCTTGATCCAATAGTATATATAGTTTTTGAAATAATTCTGGAGTATAGGATTCACCCACATTGAATCTTCCAGCTTTTGCGCCAAATCGCTTTATATGTGTTGCTCTTGTTAACTCTAGTTGTTCCCAGTACTCTTTCATTACATACTGTGCTGGTCCGTAACACCGTTTATAATAATCATTCAATAAATCATCCTTCTTAGCGTAAGGATTCCATGCTAATTGTGCTACAATATAATATTGAGGCCCTTGAGTTGCCCAATGGTTAGGATATCCATCAAAACTAACTCCCCTGCATTTATTCTTTGCAACAAATGCAAAATCTTCAAATGCTTCCGACATCGCAACATCAGGTAATCCCCACTGAAGTCCTACAGGGTTACCCAAATTTGGTCTCCAGTAAATTGCCGTTGAAATCCTGGACCATCCTAAATATTCTTCAACCGAAGCTTGTTTTGAATTTAAATTGCCGGTGCGATTTAAGTGGAAATTCGAAACAGAAACCGTCCATACCAATGTATCTAAATTGTATTTTTTAGGTAATGGTCTATCATAACCATAATCAAAATATAGTACATGTAAATTTTTCTTTTGGGGATATTTACTTCGAAGAGCTTGAGCGAATTGATTCACCAAATAAACATGTCTATCCGACAACCTTTTTAATTCTAAATCCCTGGGGGTTCCATCGATCTTTCTGCAAGCATCACAATGGCACCAACCGTAAATAAACCCATCGTTTTCGTTTCCATTAAAGTTCGTTGTAAACGGATTAGCAGATATAATATCTTGAACATCATTTAACCATAAATTTGTGATTTCAGGATTAGAAATGCACAATTTTGCTGTATTCCCACTTCCAATTGGTTTTCTATTCCCTTTTTCAGTAAGAGCAAATAGAGAAGGATTCGTTTCAGAATACGAATCCCACCAATGTGAAAAAGCATGACCTGGTTCAAAGTATTCAGAACTATAAAACAATCTATTCCTTTTACACCATTGATCTAGATTATTCTCAGGTAGATTCCTTCCTAATCCGGACAAATAAAACAAACCAGACCGAGCTTTGAATGGAGGCTCAAAGCGGAACTCAAAAGGAGTAAATTTCAATTCTTCAACCGTTAAAATATCTTCTCCTAATTCATCTGGCCAAAACCAACGAACGTTCAATTTATCATATAGAAATGAATAAATTGCATTTATAGTTCCGTAAGAATATTGTAAATCATCTAATTGTCTATTTCTAATTTTAGCAGAACCTACACCCAATTCTTGTTGGTCATTCCCTATCATGAGAACATTTTGACCATCAGACAAATATAGTATTTCCTCTTGACCCAGTTTTAAATTCTTCTGAGGGAATATTTTTGTTAGTTGTGTATGTGATCCTAACCAAAAAACAGTTTTAAATTGATTTTTTGGCTTGTCAAAGACAATCTCAGGAAATTCACCTACTATTTTATAAATATAACTTTGAAAATCATAGACTGCCTCCAAAGTTCTTTTAGGACAATCTTTTCTAACCACGATTATATAGTTTCTTGAAAACTCTTTATTTGAATATTCTTGACTATCATTTATTTCGTCAAAATTATATTCTACATGGGTTGTTGATGTACTAAACAACAATAAACACACCCAAATAAGAGTTGTAAGAAGTGTTTTCATAATTAGTCCAGATATTTTAATAATTCAGATTTTAAGCCTTTATCGACTGGAATTTGCCATAATATTTTGCACCAATTATGATTTCCTTCAAGTACATCAACGCCAGAATTAGTTACAGCTATATCCCATCCAACGCAACGATTCTCGGGTTTATACAATGCTAACTCTTTAGCCTTTTGCTTTACCAAGTCAAACATTGGAATTTTAAATCCAACTAGGTTTTCGCCTGTAATTGGGTGTGTCGAAACTGATTCTTTTGTTATGTCGCTATAAAAACCATTTCCTTCAACAATTCCAGTATCCACATTTACTGCACAAGCAATATTACCTGAAGCTAAATTATCAACTGGACTATTTACACTAATTCTCAAACGAATACCTAGAATATCCACCGTGTTGTCCTTATTAACCATTGTTATTACACGAATAGTGTTTAGGCCGGTTGGAGAAAGTTTTTTTAATTCATCATGTTGATCTATGTAAGTTTCTAAAATATCAAAGTTATTCTTTGACATATAGTGTTGCAACTCATTCATGGCAACATCATTTGTACTTAGAATTTCAACTTCTTTACCACATTGACCTAAAGAGTTTTTAAGAACGATTTTACCAGACCCACCTTGATAAATAGACTTAACAATTTCACTTTCAGTGGAAACATGGTTAATATCACAATCATGATGCAAAAGAAACGACTTATATACTCGATTAAACTCTTTTTTATCCTGTAGGATTTTTCTAAAATTTGTCGGATTCATAATCAAATCAAATTCATATTTAAATCCTGTGCCAACCCACGTATCTCTTTCTACATGAGTTTTATTATAGAATTTAAAAATAAAGTAATCGGCAAGTCCAATATTATATTTGTAAACGGACAAAATAGCGTCCAACCATAAAGCGAATTTTGATTTACCTGTTTCACTACTTGCATAACTCATAAATCGATTGAATTGGTCCCAATCTAACTCCCTCAAGTAATAAACCAAATACTTTGTCCTTTGTAACATTTTCATATTTAATTATTATTTTTCATCATTAAGACTAATTCATCAGCAGAAATAAACTGAACATCAGGCCATTTTTTTAAAATTGATTTTAATAAATTCTTCAGATCAATTAATCCTTGTTTTCGATTATTTTCGTCTAATAAACCACTAAAATTTACTCTGTGAGAACTAATAATTGCGGGTTTGCCCCAAAAAAATGCAGCTTCAATTTGATTCATCGTATAATTTACCCAATCCAATTTGCGACTGTTAGGCTCAAACATACAATTTCGGACAATTGAACAATGGCCCGAACTGATTTGTTCACCTAGAATGTTTTTTTCTTTAATGAATTTTCCATCTCCTAAATGTCTTAATTCTGACCTTCCTTTATCAATTCCAATAACATTCTTTTCTTCTAATAATTTAAATAATTTCGGATGCAATTGAAAAGCAGGAGGAGCAAAAGTTATTGAATCAAACCCATACACATCTTTAAATGAAACCAAACCATCTGTAAGATTTTGTTTATGATACTCCATTTGGGCTTCACTTTCAAAAGAATATGTGGCTTTTAAATTTGAAAATTTAAAATTCTCAGGCTTATCAATATCAGAAATTGAATTCAATCGTAAATTAGCTACTAACTGTTTATTACCAGAGGCTATCAGTTGATTAAACATATACGCGTTTATATGTTCTTTCCCATGAAATTGTGGTTTAATTAACTTTTTATCTATTCCTTCAAAGATCAAATTATAAGCACCTTTAAACAATCCTTCATTTATCGACTCATAAAACTGATAAGTTTGATCTAGTTTATCAGTAACCAGTTTGTTTTGTTTTAAAGATTCTCCAAAATTGATATTTTCGGGAACTGCATACGTGGTAAAAATTGCATGATTGCCTTTAGAATCTTTTACTGATGCAAGTACTTCAAATAATGAATTCAAATCACTTGTAGTGTCAAAAGCGTCGAAACGATTGAAACGACCTGATTTAAGAATTCCTTTATCTTCTAATTCCTTTAATGCTTTAATATTAGAGATTCCAACATTTCCATAATCATCTACTGAGAAAACAACATACTTTGTTTTAGTCTTCCAACCTGGTATATTCTTAATGTGATTTTTTACTTTTTCAAACATTTTAAAACTGTATTAAAAATTATTTTAACTAAGATATTTCTTGTATATGTCTACCATAGAAGATAGGCTATTTTTAATATCAAATCGCTTTGAAGTTTCAATTGCATTTAATGAAAACTCCATACGCTTCTGCGAATTTCCATGAAGTTCAGTAATATATTGCACAAATTCTTCATGATTCCCTTGTTGAAATAGATATCCATTTACCCCGGACACGACCATTTCTTTATGGCCTCTGTCCATCGTTGCCACAATAGGTACACCGCACATCATTTGTTCTGCTAATCCTAAACCTAAACCTTCATGTTTAGAAGCCGACACACCAATATCACTTATGAGAGTAAATCGATGAACATCTTTCCGAAAGCCTAAAAAATCTACGAATTTTTCCATTTGCAAATCTGAAACCTGTTCTTTTACCTTTTCGAATAAAATACCTTTTCCTGCTAATAATAGCTTGAACCTAGGAATTGCATTAACTAACTGAGGCAAACATTCGATAATAAACTTATGATTTTTCCGATCAATAAACTCAGCAATATAGAGTAGTACAAAATCCTCATTAGAATATCCTAATTCCTCCCTTAATCTAGATTTAGTTAAAGCGTCTACCGTGGTAAATCGGCTGGAATCTACCCCGATCCCTTTAATGTAATGTGCATTGCAGGATTTCCAATTATTTACATAATCATAATCTTCTGCATTTATTGTAACAATACCATCAGTAAACTTACTTAACCATTTTTCGACATTATAATAAATTGCCCATCTCATAAACGGCGCTCCTTTGTAAAAATGAAATCCGTGTGCAGTATACAATAGCTTTGTTCCATTCTTTCGAGAATCAATGGATGCTAGGCGAGTAAGCAAACTTGGTACTGGAGTGTGACAGTGAATTAATCGGTATTTACCTTCATCAATAATTGATTTTAATTCTTTATATGAAGATAACAAGCTTGGATTAAATATTGCCCTGGGAAATCGTATATTGTAGACTTTTCTTACATGTTCAAATTGAATTTCAGGGTTTCTAATTTCCACAGCTAAATCGACCAAATATCCTTGATCGCTTAACCATTTGATATAGGGAAGGTGAAAAGTAGCAATATGTATGTCGCTAGTAGCTACGTATAAAATGGATTCTTTCATCATTAATTATTTTGCGTTGGGTATTCCATTTTTTGATAATCAAATACAACAAAATCCCGTTCATATAGTGAATTGATAATTTCAACGGTCTGAGATTCCATTATTTGGTACAATTTTGACTTCTTTGAATCCAAATTTTGATTTTTCTTGCCTATTTTAACTTCTTTATTTAATAATTGAGATAGATATTGCTCGGTCTTGTCCAATTCTTCCAATTTGAAAAATTTGATATTAAGATTTTTGTCATTGGGTATTTCTGTAAAAAAGGTTTGTGGTCTAAATAAAACATCCAAGTCGTTCAAATTTTGATAAACCAACCAGTTCTGCACAAAGGAATTAAAGTTTTTAAAATGAGGACCTTTATACAAATGCAGATTCGCTACCGATCCATCTTTAGTACCTCCTGATTTTACAAAATTATAGGCGGAATACAATCGTTCATAAGGGTTTCTCACAACGGCAAATACGTTTCGATTTTGAACGTTTTCCCATCCCCAAAAATTAATATAATTTTCTATCGAAAAATGACCAATTCTTTCACCGTACAGAGAATGTGCAATTGAGGTACCTCCGGCCTTTGGGATATGTATATAAATAATACTGGATTTTTCTAATTTCCCTTGTTTGAGCTTAAAAAGCAATTTCATTGATGTTTTTTTGCCGATTAATTTCTTGAACAGGTTGAAAATAAAAATTCTTATTTTGTAAATACTCATTGGTTGTATATTTATAGGAAAATTAGAAACAAAATCTATTTAAAAATCAAATCAAACAGTGCAGTTTTTTCATCTGGAAATAATATTAAATAAAAAATATTCCCAAAAAATGTAATATCAGAAGTCCAAGTGGAAGCTGTTCTAAAATCTACCAGCATCCATAAAACCATTGCACCTAAAGGCAAAGCTGCAACTGCGTTATATTTAAACTTAAAATTATTCAATAAATAAAGACGAGCAAAGAAATAAAAACAAAGTAACCAAAAAGAAATTCTCATTCGGTTTCCTAATGCTTCAACATCCCAAACCAAAACCGTGAAAGATGAAAATAAAATTAAAAATGAATACAGTCGTTCTTGAGTTAAATCTAAATTCAATTTCTTTTTTAAGGTAACAAAACGAATGATTAATAAATTCATAGAATAATTAATTAAATCATCTTTGTACTTTACAAACCAACGTACAGATTCTCTACTCGTTTCTCTAGCCTCCAGCCAATTTTCATTGGAATATCCTTTGATTTTATTTGTAACTCCTTCCTGGTCTAAATTTCCAAAACTATCTAGAAATACGCCTACCGCATTATTTAGGACAAATGCAACAATAAGCATTGTCCAATATAGACTGTTTTTCCTACCTAACAATGAAAATATAAATAAAATAGCCACAGGTAAAGCGAACATAAAATGAACCAAAATACTTGCGCTTGCAACGAAAATGTAATTGTATTTCCCTCTTATATAATTAACAACCCCAAATGTAAAAATCCACGCTGCAGTCCATTGACGAATAGAATTCACTTGAGAAATAGGCACTAATCCAGCCAAAGCGATTAAGAATAAAATAAAAAATAATTTATTCTTAAATGTATAATTCTTACTTTCATCTAACAGATGGTATAAAGTAGAAATATAAAAGAACCCAAATACAGTAGCGTGCAACAAGTAATAAACCTCTGGTTTTGAACTAAATATTGAGACAATAAAACTACTTGTAATTACATAGATATCTAAATCTTTGCTTTGAAGCGAAAAAATTTCACCTATTGTATTCAAGTATTCGGAAAGTGTCATTTCTGAATCCTGTATAAATCGCTCAGCGTGTGTGTAAGAGTCTAAGGTTTCATTCTCAAAAACCATAGTTAGACCATAATATCCACAAAAAGCAATAAGAATCCATCGTGCGTAACTCAATCGGATGTTTGAAATTGCTAATATCAAGCCGATTAATGGCCAAGCGATAAACGCTAAAACCATTATTATCATTAGTAGTTTATTCTCTCTATTCAAAACACCTGTGTTTTTTCAACCTATTCAAAGATTAACTTTAGCCGACTCAACTCATTCATCAAATCATAGTCTTTCGAATACCAATTTCTAATAATTTCTTTGGAATCGTCACTCAATTGTTTGTTTTGATTTGCTGGCGCTGCATGAGATTCAACTTCGTTGTTTGCATTTTCCCATTTTAAACCCAATTGTTGAAAACCTAAATTCAAATCATGGTCTAAGAATTTCTGTCTTGCCACAAATAAGATGGATTTTCTTCTTTTTCTCAAATAATTTAAATCAACTACCCAATCTAACTGAAACGTGTTAATGTGTCCAATAGATTGTATCGCCTGTTGGGCTTGTTGCTTTAATCCTATGTCATTCGATGATAAATCGCTAGCTAGTTCTTCAGCTGTAGTGTAAATTGAAAAGTACTTTTCTTCCAATTTTGACCATTCATTATAATTAGTTGGTGCACCCTTTCTTAATCGACTATTAAAACCCGAAATATATCGTGAAACTGGCTCCCTAATTACAAAAAAGCAAAATTCATCCTCTTTTACGCTCAACAAAGTAAAGCCATGATTGTGCAATAAAAAAGCGACCTTATTCTGTATAACAACATTATTAAAGAGTCTAAATTGATTCTTTTTAATTAAAGAATTTGCAATTGAAGTACCTGCATTTTTACGAATATGTAAGAAATGCACAATTTTGAATCCCAGTAATTTTAGGATTGCAATGTATAATTTATAAATGTATTTTTTCACGATTATAACATTTTAACAAGTTCTTCAGCGCTTGCTACTTCTTTAATATGATCGGTTGGATTGGTTAAATCGATTTCGATCATAATTCCATTTTCTTGAAACGCTTTTCTAAACCAGAAATATTTACAAGTTTCGTTAAATAATAACAACGAAGTTGACCAACATCCAAGAATTATTGAATTTTTCAAATTTGCTATGTACAATTCTGCTGGGTGCCTTGGATCAATTAATAAATCCGCTAATTCTTTGAATTTATCTAACTGACTTTGTGGAGTTCTAGGGTGATATTTTATTATCAGCTTTTTCCCCGGAAGTTCCCTTTTTAAATCCAATAATAACTTGTATTCTAAACTATATAATTTATCCTTGAATAAGATATTGTTCGTATAAAATATTACATCATTTTTAAAATTTAATTCTTTATCGATTTCAAATTTAAAAAATTCAGAAACTTTACTGATTGTATCAGAATCACCTAGGAAATTTATTTTTCTTATTATTTTTTTATATTGATTAACCACTTTATTTGGTAATCTATCCCATAACTCGTCTATAGCATCCAAGTGACCATAATTCCAACTAGTAAAAAATAAATATGGAAAAGGGATCCTATGCTTAAGAACAGACTTATAAATATATATTGTATTCTGTATTCTACTCGGAATTGCGCGTTTTGTAAAATAATAATACGGCTTCATTCCATCAGGCGCAAGTACAATGGTTATTTTTTTTCCATACTTAGCCTTTAACTTTTTTGAAATAATTACATTGTAAGCAATATGTTCTAGGAATGATATATAATATGTAAAACCACGATTCAATAAATCTTTAAGTATTTCTTTAAAATCTGCTTGTTTGAGAATATCTTCATCTAATTCAATTATTTCAGCATTCAACATTTCTAATTTTAAATTAAGATCTTTAAATCTCACTGAATTTGATTTACCCACTTGAATTATTGTAACTTCATATCCATTCCCAGAATTGTAAGTTTCAAAAATCAAACTACTTGCTACTAAATAATGGTATTCAGTAGTTACTAAAAATAATATCTTTTCCATTTAATTTTCATTTAAATGTTGTACTGACCAATTCACCATTATTGAAAAGCCGTCAATAAATTGAACTTTAGGCTGCCAATTTAATACACTTTGAGCCTCTTTATTTGAACCAAAAATTCCAAATTGGTCACCCGGGGTTCCTGAAACATACTCAACTTCAACCTTTTTATTCAGCGACTCAATTATATGCTCAACGATTTCATAAACATGTAACTTCGTTCCATTACAAATATTAAATAGATGAAATCCGCTTTCTATTTTTTCGGATCCTAAAAATGCATCTACCACATCATCTATGTACACAAAATCACGAAATCGGTTTTTATCGCCTTTAACCACAATTTTACCATCTTGTATAGCTTGAGCTAAGAAAATACTTACCATACCCTGCTTCATATTAGATAGGTTTTGTCCTGGTCCATAAACATTAAACAAACGAATTGCAGTACAACTAATGCCATACTTAGAGAATATTCTTAAATAGTGTTCGCTTGCCAATTTACCTACTCCATAAAAAGACTCTGGATTAGGTATAGACTTCTCGCTTACAGGTAAATTTTCCTGATTCCCATAAACCGACATGGTGGAAGCATAAACAAATTTCTTAATTCCGAATTTCCGACAAAACTCCAATAACAGTAGTGTTGATTGAGCATTGGTTTGGAGGTCATATACCGGATTTTCAAAAGATACTTCTCCTGAGCTTTGTCCAGCTATGTGATAAATGCAATCAAACTGAATCCCTTCTAATTTTCTGATTATGGTTGAATCGGCACAATCACCTTCAATAAATATAGCACCTTTTGGCACTGCACTTATGAAGCCAGTAGATAAATTATCAATTACATATACTTTATTGCCAGCGTCAAGTAGTGCTTGAGCTACTTTAGAACCTATAAATCCAGCTGCTCCAGTTACTAAATAATTTTTCATAAAGTTAAATTGTCAAAAGAATCTGCATATCGAATACCATCAATAGATGCAAGTTCGTGGCTATTGTATCCAACAAAATCAATTCCATTAAAAGATGCTGCTTCTAAGTCATTTACTGCATCACCAATTAATACAAATTGATCTCGACTAATATGGATTCGATTCTGAATTATTTTTGATACTAAATCTTTTTTGGGAATTGGAGAGCCATATATGTTTTGAAAAAAATGATTTATACCGAGTTTTTCACATATAATTCGCAATTCTCTTTGATCAGAACCAGAAGCAATAAAATGTTCTAAATTATTCTGTTCTTTCTCCATAAACCGCAGCCAATCCGGGTTGAGTATGCTTTTATCATACATAAACAACTCCATTTGTTTTGAAAATTGATCTGCTAATAATTCAACTTCAGTATCCGTAATACTTTCACCTAAAACTTGTTCATAAAAATATCTAATTTTCACATAGCGAGAAAGTCCTCCATTTGCTCTGTGAAAATTCATTAGTTGATCTACTTGATTTTCGGGGAAGTTTTTGAAAATTTCACGAAATCCATTTTCCCGGATTTCATTTGAAAACACAATTACACCATCAAAATCCCAAATTACAATTTTATACATATAATTACTTCCCTAATAAATACTGCTCTACATGATACACATCTTCAATTATATCAACTGCTACCGTATTCCCAGATAGTTCAACCATTTGAACTGGGAAATCCAATTCCAAAAATCTTACGATTTCAATGTCTTCAAAAGATTCACACTCTGATTTTCCCTGATGATTACCAAAAGCTTCTAACTCACTTCTATTGAAGGCATATACGCTAACTTGTTTTAAATACTTGGGATTCAATTCTGATTGGGATTTTATTCCGGGTAAAGCTAATCTCGACATATACATCAAACGACCTGATTTGCTAATAACAACTTTGGGGATATTTAATGAATTGGGATCCTCATTGGCATTTAAAGGAGCGTAACCATTTACAATAGCATTTGGAAATTCCTTTTTTTTATGAAGTATTTTTAAAATATCATTGGGATCAATAATTGGTTCATCTCCTTGGATATTTATATAAATTTTCGAATCTACTTTTTGAGCCACTTCCCAAATTCTATCTGTACCAGTTGGATGATGATCTCCAGTCATTACATACTGATATCCAAACTTTTGAACCACTTCTGCAATTCTATCGTCATCAGTAGCAACAACAAAACCATCTTTCCCTAGAGCTTTTTCCGTTTGCTGAGCCACTCTAACAATCATTGGTAGTCCCAAAATATCAACCAATGGTTTACCAGGAAATCTACTTGATTTATAACGTGCTGGTATAACTCCTAAAAATTCACGCATATATATTAAATTAAATAGATTGAAGAATGTTCAAAGGATTTGTATTTAGTAGGCGTTACAAACTGAATGTTAATTCTAGTATCCATATTCAACTTAACGCTTTGGAACATAGATTCCTTTATTGAATTGGTTTCAAGGTCATCATAACCATCAAATCCAGCTAAATAAATATTCTGGAATCCAGCTTTAATTGCTATACCAATTGCATAAAGACCAGCATCAAATTCAGGCAAAACTATTTCTTTTTCATCAATTGAAAACTGTCCAATTTTAAATGGATAATAGTTCAAATTCTGACAATTTTCAATTTTAACTTCAGAAAATCCTACTACTGTGCGCGTTGCGTTATGAACAGTTTGCTTCTTTTTCAGTTGATCGATACGCATCTGATTTAGAATAAACACAGTTCTATTTGGAACATTAGTAAGCAGCCCTGTATCATTACATTCAAAAATTTCAACTCCTGAATTTGAAATTTCCTGAATAATTGAAATATATCTTTCTGCACTTTTACCTCTAGCAACAATTAAACAACTTTCATTTTTCAATTCTTCTAAATCAAGTAATGTCAAATTAGCTTCATCATCATCTACTAATTCACTTTTTACAAGATTTTTAATGGAAGATGACAATACTTGAGAACTATACTTAGAACGATTCTCTTTAGGAATGTCTCTCAGAATTAATGCCTGTTCGGTCGTAGTAAACTGATCAGACTCAGCTAATTTCTGACAATAAGTTGGATGTATGTTGTTTAACCCACTGTACATATAAGTTAAATTATAGCCCCACTTAAATGTATCTTTCATAGGTTGAACGTAGTCAGCAATAATCTGGGTCAAATTTTGCGGCTGATAAGGATAATTTTGATCTTTTTCTGACATTCCCATTAAAAACTGTTCAGTTAAAAGATTTCCAGCTCCTCTTCCCATTCCAGTTACAGTTCCATCCACAAAATCTACTCCTTCTTCTATTGCCACCAAAGTATTAGCATATGCCAAACCTTGATTGTCATGAGTATGAATACCAATTTTACCATTAAACTCGGACTTGATGAATCGAATAAGTTTGCGTACATCTTCTGGATAAAAGGACCCAAAAGAATCTGCTAAATAAAAGACTTCTACATTCGCTTTTGAGGCAATTTGAGTACCGTATTTAATTTGATCCATGGATAATAGTGATCCACCCATTAGGTTAAATCCTACCTTATATCCCAGTTTTTCAAAATAATCAACAAAAGCTGGAATTGTATCAATTGTGGCATAATGCGTTGCTAAACGAACCCAGGAGAAAACAGAACTATCAGCAGGTTTGATGCATTTATTTAATTCAATAATATTTAAGTCATTACCATTAAGAAATTCTTTAACATCAATCATAAATGCATATTGAGAATAATCAGATTTACTTAAAAAATCCAAGTACTTCTCATTACAATATCTGTATAAACCAAAATACTCATTTTCTTGAATAGGCGATTTATATCCAACTTCGATAATATCTACTTTTGACTCATTTAAAGCCTTGATTAATTTTTTAGATTCATCAAAATCAAAATCCCAATTGTTGTAGTAACCACCATCGCGAAGGGTACAATCCAAAAATTTTACTTTAGTCATATTATATGTATTTATATTTTTCTAATTTGGTTTTATCGATAATATTAAGTTTGTATAGGTTTGAGTTAGAAACTCTATAAAAATTGAAAATTGATATTTTTTCACTGTCACTGAAGCCTTCTACTTCAACAATTCGCTTCTTTCTAAATTTAAGTGCTGCATTCAGTAATAATTCCTTTGATTTGGAAAACATCCGATTTTTCAATACTACTTGCTTAAATCCAAAAGGAACTAGACTAGAAACTTTTTTAAGAATGCCATTACTTTCTTTAATTTCTACCTGATAGTTTGCTTTATTCTTAGATTTCTTATTTAAATGATCTGTTTTGCTAATAATAGCACCAATGTCATTTACTGTAATCCCTAAAAAATCGAAAAGCTCGGTATAAAATTCTTCTTTATCATTAACAAATGATTCGAATAAAAGGACCTTACAATTTTCTACACCAAAATACCGAATGTAACTTGAAATGACTTCGTCGAAATTGTAATGTTTCAACCAATCCTTAATTCTACCTTCTTGGTCAAATACATGTTTACCAATGGTACTCTCAGATTTATTTTTTTGAAAATATCTGTAATATTGAACATACCATGAATAGATTAATGCATCCTGTTTGCGTAAAACGATTAGAATTTTACCTTTAACTTGATTTGACTCGCAAAATTGTTTCAATCGTTCAGCGGAATTGCTAGAATCCGATTTTTCACCGTATTTATGCTTCAAATAAGAAGGAGGAGATAATATTTCTTCATCCGAAAACAAATTTAAATGTTTATTAGACAATTCATTACTAGACAATAGAAATGGAATATTATTCAACCACATCTCTCTAATAGATCTTTCGAAGCTAGTAATCAAATTTGCCGTATCCACGTTTTTCCCCAAATAATTCAATAAATTCATTTCATGTAAGTGTGAATATACACTTTCTTGAAGTGATGTGCTTCCTGTTTTAGGGAAACCAATATGAAAACAAATAGAATGCATATAAAATTACTTACTACCCTCTGAATATGCTACGTGCGTTCCACCATGGCATTGGATTGTGTTTATTCGATAAATAATACGTATAAACAAGTCGTAATACATCCGTTGTTAGCAGTGCATAAAGAGCTCCCAATATACCAATCTGAGAAATTAAAAAATAACTAAATGTTGTGTGCAACAATGCAAATACTAAAGCTGAAAATCCAAATTCCTTGGTCTTTTTCGAGTACAAAATATAAGTAGATAGCAACAAATACAAGGATCGAAGCAGAACATGTAATAACAAGTAAGGCAAGTAAATTAATGAATCCAAATAATCGGCACTTAAAAATAATTTAACAAAAAACATTATTGCAAAGAAACCTGCTCCCTCAATAAATATTAAAGTAGCAATTAATTTATATGCCTGTTTAACTAATTTTCTTTTGCTTTCAACTATATTTTCTGTTTTTGAAAGATTCTTGTATACCATAGGTGTATAAACTGCAAACAATGATACTACGATCATGTCAAAAATAGATGAGAAGCTAAGTGCTAATGAATATACTCCATTTGCAGACATGCTAATTAAATTAGTAATATAAATTTTATCTAATCCTTGTTTTAAAAAAGGTGATATCGCAAATGGTATCAATGGCAAACTAAATCGCAAAATTTCTTTAATTTTGGACATAGTAACTTTGTCTGGGAAATCATGATTCCGATATAGAAATCTCAGAGTTATTGAAAAAAGAACCAAAGATGTGATAACAATGGAAATAATTCTTCCCACCCAATGGAACTTAAAAATAAAAACAAGAAATAGTGTTAGTAAGGCAAGTAGAAATACATTTAATAATTGAAATGTTGCGAACTTTTTAGCTTGATCCGTTAGCCTCAAAATAGAGGTTCTTAAACTAGCAAAAGCCCCAAAAAGACCAGAACAAACGCCGAGCAATATCCAAAACAAACCCAGTCCTGTGATTTTTTGTAAATAACCTGCAAATAACAAAGCTAAAAGCATTAAAATTACAAATGCTATCAACATAATGAATACCACATTCGTAATCACATGCGTATTTTGTTTACTATTATTTTTATAGTAATCTGTCTCAAAAAACGGCACCATTCGAATAAGTATCAATGATGTTGACAGCTCCACTATTAATGAAAAGTTACTTATTCTTCCGAAATCTTCAGTAGTTAAAACAGTTGTAGTTAATGTTAATATTAAAAATGGAACAACTTTCGCTAAACTGCCAGAACTTAAGTAGACTAAAAACTTTTTATACGATTTATTTTTTAAATATTTTTTCAAACCGAAAAAATTAAATTTTGTTTATTTCCATTAGTAAATAAAAGTTCATCAACCATGTACTTTTACAAACCATTCATAGGTAATTTTAATTCCATCTCTAATTTTAAATTGGGGATCATATCCAATTAATTTTTTTGCTTTTTCTATTGAAGCTAAACTATGTGGAATATCACCAGGTCTAGAAGGACCAAAAACAGGATCAATATCTATTCCAGCAGCACTGGTAATTGCTTCCCATAATTCAATTAAGCTGGTTCTATCTCCCACTGCAATATTAACAACTTCATGTTTATTCAATTCTGGAGTTAAAAGCATAGCTTTCAAATTGGCCTGTAATGCATTTTCAACGTATGTAAAATCCCGTGAATTAGTACCATCACCATTTATTACAGGTGATTTCCCTTCAACAGCAGCTTTCATAAATAGTGGAATAACGGCTGCGTATGGGTTATTGGGATTTTGCTTAGGACCAAAAATATTGAAATATCTCAGTCCTATCGTATTCAATCCATAAACTCTGCTGAATACATCACCATAAAGTTCATTTACCCATTTGGTTACTGCGTAAGGTGATAATGGTTTACCTTCGTTCCCTTCAATTTTAGGAAGCTCTGGACTATCTCCAAAACTAGAAGAACTTGCAGCATAAACCATCCTTTGCAATGATTTAGAGTTCTTTGCAGCCACGAGCATATTCAGGTGACCTCCGATATTTACATCATTTGATGTGATTGGATCTTCGATTGATCTAGGCACAGAGCCCAATGCCGCTTGATGACTAATAAAGTCTATATCTTCAACAGCCTTTATACACGTATTTAAGTCTCGGATATCTCCTTGAATAAATTCGAAGTTCGAAAGCCCTTCAAATTGCTTTATATTATCATAATAACCATTTGATAGATTATCTAGAACTCTGACTAGTTTAGCTTCACGATTGATTAAAAGTTCAACTAAATTAGAACCAATAAATCCTGCACCTCCTGTGACTAAAAAGCTGCTTCTCTGTATTATTTCGTTTAAGTTATCCATTATTTAAATATTGAATCTAATACACTAAAAATTCGATTGAACTCTTCCTCCGATAAATTACTTCCACTTGGTAAACATAAACCTTGTTCAAATAATTCCTCACAAACTCCTGTGCCATAGAATTTTGTACCTTCATAAACCGGTTGCATATGCATCGGCTTCCAAAGCGGTCTGCACTCAATATTTTCCTTTTCCATTGCAAGCCTTACTGTTTCTCTAGTAATTCCATCTGTTTTAATTGGATCAATTAAGATGGACGTTAACCAGAAATTCGAATAATAATTACTATTGGGTTCAGTTTGTAGCGAAACACCGCTTATATCTTTGAAATATTCTCTGTATCGGAGATTATTTTGTCTACGTTGTTCTACTCTCTCTTTTAAAACTTCCATTTGGCCTCGCCCTATTCCTGCAACTACATTACTCATTCGATAGTTATATCCAATTTGAGAATGTTGATAATGAGGTGCATTATCTCGAGCCTGTGTACTTAAAAATCGAGCCTTCTCAATAAAAGTATTGTCATGAGAAACAAGCGCACCTCCTCCAGAGGTTGTAATAATTTTATTACCATTAAAACTCAAAGCTGCCATTAATCCAAAACTACCACAAGCCTGATTATTAAGGCTAGAACCTAAGGCTTCTGCTGCGTCTTCCACAATGGGTATTTCAAATTCTTTTGAAATTAAAATCAACTCATCCATTTTTGCGGGCATTCCATATAAATGGACTGGCATAATGGCTTTAATATTTCCCAAACCAGCTCTAGACTTAACTTTGCCTTCAATTCCATACCCCTGATTGAGCAAATCGGATATTGCTTCGCGCAAGCAATTAGGGTCCATATTCCAAGTATCCTTTTCTGAATCAACAAAAGCAATTTTTGACTTCTGATATTCAACTGGATTGGTTGTTCCACAAAAAGTAAAACTCTGAACAATTACTATATCATTTTCATTTACACCTAGCATTACAAGTGCCAAATGCAATGCTGCTGTACCTGAAGTTAAAGCAGCAGTAGTTAAATTTAATTGGGCTGAGGTTGATTCTTTTATGATAAATTTTGAAATATCATCTTCAAAGCCATTCACATTAGGGCCTAATGGTGCAATCCAATTTGTTTGAAATGCTTCGTTTACATACTTAATTTCACTACCTCCCATATGAGGAGATGATAACCATATTTTATCCATAAAAGTATTTTTTTAATTAATTTTTCTTTGCGAGTATGAAAGTTAAAATTTCTTGGGTTATAAAATCTGCATTAAAACGAGAGGTGGATCGTTTGGCAGCTTCACCATACTTGATAATCTCATTTTCATTATCAATTAAGTATTGCAAGATTCTTGCCATTTCATGAATATTTCCATCCTCAATCAAGAAACCATTTTCACCATGGGTAATAATATCCCTCGGACCTGCTATAATATCAAAACTAACGCAAGCTAAACCTGCACATGCACCTTCTAATAAGGCATTGGGAAAACCTTCATGATGTGAGGCAAATGCAAATATTTTACTTTTGCATAAGACAGATTGAACGTCTAGTATTTTGCCTAGAAACAATACTGAATCCTGAACCCCATATATTTTGGCCATTTCAGTAATTTCCTTTGAATGAATTCCGTCTCCGACCAATACCAATTTCCAATTTTTCTTATTTTCAATCTTGCTGAAAGATTCCATCAGACGAATAAATCCTTTCTCTTTATGCATTCGGCCAACGGAAACAATCCAATTTTCCTTTTCGCAATTAATTTCTGAAAAATTTGGCGCTGGATTAGGAACAATTTTAATTTCTGAACGATTCCCTAATAATTTCAACTTTCGATCTTTTGCTTGCGACGTTTGAGCTATTATTCCTGTTGGAGGCGTAAGTTTATAGGCTAAACTTCTAATTAACTCAATTGATTTCGTGTATTTTATTCTGGGATTAGAACGATTCGAGTAATAGAATGGGAATTTATTCCTCAATCCAAGCATAATCAAATGTGGGAACCAATCACCGTAAGACAAAACTGTATCTGGTTTAATTTGCTTGATCAAGTTTTTAATATACCCCCCAATGGGTGATAGCACGCGAAAATAGTAGATGATATTTTTCAAAGGAGAATCTCCTTTTTTACTGAAACTAAATGGCGGATTGTGTAATTTTACACGTTCATCAAGTTGGTAAAAATCATCAAATGGAAAGATTTTAACAAAATGTACTTCATGTCCCAATTTAACAAATTGATTAGCCAATATCGATAAAGATCTTTCAATTCCTCCTAATTGTAAACTTGGTGATACTATACAAATTTTACTCATTTTTCGTTCTCAAATTAGTATAATTCTGTAAGTTGGTCGGTTGATTGAAATTCAACGTCGGGATATCTGTTTAACACTTTAGTTATTAAATTCTTCAATCTTTCTAAATTTTGTTCTCTGTTATTTGAATTAATACCCCCCATAAAATTGAGTCTATGCATTGAAATAATAGCTGGTTTACCCCAATTAAATGCGGCTTCGATTCTTTCGAATGCGTCTTTTTCCCAGTTGAAATCAGGTTTTTCGGCAGGTTCAAAAAAAACATTCCTTGTAACACATCTTACCCCATGATCCAATTTTTTACCTTGCCAAACTCGAACATTTTTCAACGAATTATCCGTTGAGAATTCCGGATGCAATTGAATCATTTTACCTTGAAGCAATTCAATCTTATTTTCGCTCAATGTTTCATTTAATTCATTAATCCAAATATATCTGGGTGGAATAAAGGATTTTGAACGAAATCCGAAAATAGTTTCGAATATTCTTTGAGCATCGCTTATTGACTTTTTGAACGCTGAAATTTGTATTTTTTCAGAAGCATGAAAAGCGGATGAAAAATTGATGCCTGTTCTTTTGGTGTAATTGGAAGGATGGCCCCATACTCCTAAACCGAATGCATATAATGTTTCAGAATCTCCAGAATTAAGTGCTTTGAGCCATTCAAACGGTTGCAAATGTTCTCGGCCATGAAGTTGAGGTATAATAATACCCTCAGCCATTGCAAGCTTTATAGAATCGAAAGTATCTAAATTGCCTTGTTCTTGCTTATATGTTTCTAAAAATTCTTGATAATGATACTCATGAAAGTTGGATTGTTTTATTTGTTCAAAATTGGGATTTGCAACAATAAAATTTGCGGTAAGCTTCAAACTATTTCCGATTGAATCTTTTAAAGAATTAAAGTACTCAACTATTGCTTTAATATCTTCTACATTTTCTAAACCATCATTTGAATTATATGGGCATTTATCAACTGGGATGCCGTAATTTAGTAAACTTTCAAACACTTGTTTAGACGGCATTCTTACACTACCCCAATCGTCCGATTCAATAACCAGAATGCGTTTACTAATACGTTTTCCAGGTATGTTTTGTAAATTGTATTTAAGTTTATTTTTCAAATAAAGGAACTTAAATTAATGCTATTATTTTATCACACTTTTGGGATTTCAATTATAAACGTGCATCTGAAATCTCTTTGCTCAAGATTCCTTTCACATCATATATAACTTGATTTGATGATTTTACAAGATTCAAATTTGCAAATTCCTTATGTGCAACCGCTAGAATAATTGCGGAATAATCATTTAAATCATTGGGATTTAATGAATTTAAAATATTCACATTATATTCATGTGCAACTTCTTCTTTATTTGCCCAAGGATCAAAGATATCTACCTGCAAATCAAAACTTTTTAATTCATTATAAATATCAATAACTCTTGTATTCCTTACGTCTGGGCAATCTTCTTTGAAAGTAAATCCTAAAATTAAAGCTTTAGAATCTACGACTTTCAAATCTTTCCTAAGCATTAATTTCACAACTTCAGTTGCAACATGTTTACCCATTGAATCATTCACTCTTCTACCGGCAAGAATTATTTCCGGATGGTATCCTATTTCTTGGGCTTTTTGCGCTAAATAATAAGGATCCACACCAATACAATGTCCTCCTACTAATCCAGGTTTAAACTTCAAAAAATTCCATTTCGTACCCGCTGCTTCCAACACTTCATTGGTATCTATTCCCATTATGTTGAAAATTTTACTCAACTCATTTACAAATGCAATATTTATATCTCTTTGTGAATTTTCAATAACTTTAGCAGCTTCTGCTACTTTAATACTACTTGCTTTGTAGGTTCCAGCAACAATTACTGATCTATATAATTCATCTATAAAATCTGCTGCCTCTGGAGTAGATCCACTAGTAACCTTTAAAATTTTAGTAACCGTATGTTCCTTGTCTCCCGGATTAATACGTTCTGGAGAATATCCACAGAAAAAGTCAACATTAAATTTCAAGTTAGAAATTCGCTCTAATACTGGAACCATTTCGTCTTCAGTAACACCAGGATACACAGTGCTTTCGTAGATTACAATATCATCAGCTTTCAAAACTTTTGCAATCTGTTCGCTTGCTTTAATCATTGGGGTAAGTACCGGTCGATTAAATTTATCTGTCGGAGTTGGAACAGTAACGATAAAAACAGAGCATTCCGATAGAAATTTAGAATCAGTTGTAACCAATAAGCCATTAGTCTCTTCGCTTTTTTCACTTGAAAGTAGCACACTCTTTAGCAATTCGTCTTCAACTTCCAATGTAAAATCATTACCATTTGCTAATTCATTCACTCTTTTTTCGTTGATATCGAAACCAATTACTTTATATTTTTCAGCAAATGCAACGGCTAAAGGTAAACCTACATACCCTAAACCAATGATGGCAATTTTAGGTTGTTTGTTCCAAGTTTTCATAATTATTAATTGTTCTTATTGGGATTTTAATGTTGTTAGAATTTGATTAAACTCTTGAATTTGATTCAAGTTTGCAGGATTCCCCCTGCGTTTAGAAATGTATTCTGGACCTAAAAAAACAATAGCTGGAATTTTAATAAGCGTTCTTAAAATTTCCTTAAAAAAAAGTTTTATTCTATAGGATCCTGAAGTTTTAAGAATAATTTTATTGAGTTTTAAAAATTGATAATCAATTAATTTCTTTTTTGAAAGAACTCCAACCTCTTCGTAATAATAAAGTATTTGATTCAATATAATAAAGGATTTACCTTTCAAGCAACAATACAAGAAATCATTGTCTTCGCCCACTGAAAGTCGATTATCATATGAACAATTAGTGGCGTGTTCTAATTTAATCATTGTGCATGCTGGAGGGCTTGGAAAATTGAAACTTTGATAATTCAGAATTGGATAATCAGATGACAAACCTCGATAATTTATCAATTCAAACTTTAAATCATACGACCCTACTAAACTCCCACAGACTGCTATTTCTGGATGTAATTTAAATGCCTCGATTTGCAATTCTAATTTCTGAGGATGGTATAAATCATCTGCGTCTAAAAATGCTAAAAAATCACCCTGAGCATTTTCAAGCGCAACCTGACGGGCATTCCCTCTTCCACCATTCTTATCTAAATGAATTATTTTAAATTTGGGATGGGATTCGTATTTACTCAAAATTAATCTTGTTCCATCAGTACTACAATCATTAACTACGACGCAAATCCAATTTTCATAGGTTTGATTTAATAAGGATTTAATAGCCAATTCAATGGTTCTTTCCCCATTAAATACAGGCATTGTTACAGAAACTAGGGGATTAATTTTTGAATACATCTAATATAAATTTTATCAACTTCAAAAATCATACCAATTGCACCCAGGGAATTCCCTCCCAATTTGGGGGATTTTCAAGAGTTTCAAATTGTGCTACTCGTATTTTTCTCTGTAGTATTGGTTCCGCTTTTTGAATCAACTTGTGCATGTAATCTTTATTCACTTTCCCTACCACAACAATATCCAAAAATGGACCAATTTTTCCCTCAGCCCAATCATGTGTTAAATATACTCGATCTACATCACCCAATCGATCAAACACCTTTTCAACTAATGCATCTATACCAAATTGTTTTAGTATAAACCCTCTTAAATTTTCAAATAATGGATGCTTTGTATTTGCTTTATATTGTTTCTGATTGGAATCTGAATTCTCAACTATTTCAATGAGTTTAACAGAACTTAATTTATTTAGCTCATATCTAACTGTATTAGAACTAACTCCAAACTCCTTTTCTAAACCACGTAAATAAACTGTATTGTTAGGATTCAACAATAACTTAGTCAGGAGTTTAACTCTAATTTTACCTTGTATTAATGTTTCAATCATTATACAGCTTCGCCACTTCAGTTACATTGATTTTTGTAAACTGACACAATTTCGAGTAACAAAAGTACTCAATTCATGTTAACTAAGTATTCAATTTATATGAATGTCTATTTTTTTTTGTGAACCGTATTTTTTGTATATCTATTTTACATTAACATTAATTACACTGATAATCAACCAATTTTTGTAATAAAATATTAAGAATTTGGTGACATACTAATCAAATATCAAACGATTTCGGTTGAAAATTTATCCCCTCACTTCATCGTTTTGTGAAAAACTATTTCCTCTTTTACCTGGCTAACTGGCACCAAAATGCCCTAACTTTGAAAGTCCTATGGAAGAACAGTACACCTCCAATAACCGAAAGAAGAAAGTTGTACCAGCCGAATTTTTGCGCGATCGCGACGGCAGAATGCCACCAAATGCTGTAGAATTAGAAGAAGCAGTGTTGGGTGCCATGATGCTTGAAAAAGATAAAATCCATCAGGTAATTGACATCTTATCTCCCGACCATTTTTACAATCCCCAAAACAAAGAAATATTTCGCGCCATTCAAACGCTTTATCAGAGCGCGTCTATGGCAATCGACCTTTTAACCGTTTCCAACTATCTTAAAAATCATGGCAAATTGGAACTTGCTGGGGGATATTTTTATTTAGCTCAGCTCACTAACAAAGTTTCTTCAGCCGCAAATATTGAATACCATTCCCGAATTTTAACCCAAAAATTTATTCAACGTTCCCTCATCGACGTCACCGGTAAAATTCAATACGAAGCCTACGATGACTCCAAAGATGCGTTCGAATTACTCGATGAGTCAGAGTCCAAACTTTACGAAATTAAAAATGCAGGTCTGAAACGAAATTTCCAAGAAATTTCTATGCTAATCAATACCTCATTGAAAGAAATCGACGCGAGAAGATCCTCCGAAAACAATGGAGTTACCGGTGTTGCTTCCGGCTTCGGAGATATTGATCGAATTAACGGGGGATGGCAACCTTCCGATCTCGTAATCCTAGCAGCTCGACCTGCAATGGGTAAAACGGCATTTGCTTTAAGTTTAGTAAGAAATGCCGCAGTTGATCATAAAAAGAGTGTTATGATCTTCTCTCTTGAAATGGCAGATATTCAGTTAGTAAATCGTTTGATCTCTGCTGAAGCCATGGTGCAAGGTGAGAAAATTAAAAAAAGTACCCTAACCGAAGAAGAATGGGAACGACTCACTACCGAAACAAACAATCTTAGTTCTGCAAAAATTTTCATCGATGATACTCCTCAGTTATCCATCTTTGACTTAAATGCCAAGTGCCGAAGAGTGCATTCACAACACGGTTTGGATATGGTTGTGGTAGATTACCTTCAGCTTTTGCGACATGAAACCAAAGGTCCAGGTAATCGAGAACAAGAAATTGCATTTATTTCTCGATCACTTAAAGCACTTGCTAAAGAATTAAGTATTCCTGTAATTGCATTGGCACAGTTGAGTCGTGAAGTTGAAAAACGACAAAATAAACGTCCTCAATTATCCGACTTGCGTGAATCAGGATCTATTGAACAAGACGCGGATATGGTAATGTTCCTATACCGAAACGAATACTATGCAAAAATGGGTATGGAAACAGCCGATTCAGCAGGCAGAGCCGCGGCAGATGGAGAAATCGACTATGGAATTCAAGGATTAACAGAGGTAATAATCGCAAAAAATCGTCACGGTTCTGTGGGATCCGCATTCTGTAAATTTGTAGGTGAGTTTTCTAAATTCCAAGATTTATCGTCTTACGAACGAGAAAGTATCCGATCTCAAAATTCCGAATATCAAGGAGGAGCGCCAACGGCGTCGTTTACGGTTCATACTGTAGGTTCTAAAATGAATAGTGACGCTGAATATTATGCACCTGATGATTCACCCTCACCGTTTGACGGGCCACCAAGTGGATATTCAAATAATCCCATATTCAATCCACCAAATATGGGTACAGGATTTGGCGCTGGTGCTGGATTTGACTCTTCGTCAAACAACCATTCGGGTGGGTTTAATGACCCGGGAGCCGGGTTTAGTAAACCCAGCTCCGGATTTGATCAGTTTGGTAATGACGACGACGATGAATCTGCTGGTTGGAATTCTGGTTTTTCAAAGCCACCAACTATCATAGAAGATTAATCAACTGTTTATTCCTCTGATTTCGTTTCTTCTTTAGGTAATTTTACGGCGTAAATCTTTTCACCAGATCCAGGGAGTATCCCTTCGATAACGATACTGCCTTTCAGTGACTCTAAAACACTTACAGCTCCTTGAGCCGAATACACTGGCTCATTGTTTATGTGCGTGATTACAAATCCTTTAGGTATACCTGCATTCTTAAATGCACCCGTTTCAATTTTCTCCACCTTTACTCCAGATTTGATACCCAGTTTTGTTCGTTCTTCTCGGGAAGTGTTTACTAATGCTACACCTTGAAATTCTGTAGCACTCGATTTTGCAACGGTTTCTAATTTTGCTGAACCATCTTTAGACAATAAAGTAGCTGGTATTTCAATTATTTTACCTTTACGTTTGATGGTAAGTGTAACTTTATCGCCTGGACGATACTCGCCTACTTTCTCCTGCAATTTGGAAGATGAATTTACTTCATCACCATTTATTTTTAATATAACATCATCCTTTTTTACACCTGCTTTGTCGGCAGCACCTCCAGAAACGACGTCTGCAATATACACACCCTTTAAATTATCCAAACCTTTTTGCTCCGATAATTCTTGAGTAACTTCTTGTATAGATACCCCCAGAATTGCACGCTGAACTGTACCAAATTTCATGATATCATTCACTACCTTCTTCATCAGATTTACGGGGATGGCAAAACCGTAACCCGAATACGATCCGGTTTCAGAAGCTATAGCCGTATTGATACCGATGAGTTCACCCGCAACGTTTACTAAAGCACCTCCAGAATTTCCAGGATTAATTGCGGCATCCGTTTGGATAAAATTTTCAATGGCATATTGATTCCCTTTGCTTCGAAGTAAATCAATGTTTCGGCCAACTGCACTTACTATCCCCAAAGTTACTGTTGAAGTAAGATTAAGCGGATTACCAACAGCAACCACCCATTGTCCCACTTTTACATCTTCTGAATTACCTAATTTCAAAAAGGGTAAATCCGACTCCCCTATTCGCAATAATGCGAGATCGGTATTCTTATCTGCACCAACTAGTTCGGCAATATAAGTGCGTTTATCATTGAGTGTTACTTCAATTTTATTGGCATTTTCAACCACGTGATTGTTGGTTACTATGTAACCGTCGTCTGATATAATTACACCAGAACCTGAAGCCATTCTGGGTCCTGGATTTTGAAATTCAAATCCGGGTCCTCTGAAAAACTCAAATGGATCCATTGGGGGCATTTGTTGACGAGATCCCGAACCATTACTTGAAGACCCACTTACCGTTTTAATATGAACTACAGCAGGGTTTGCAATTTCTGAGACACCCGTGAAATCAAATGCCGGGATAGTGTTCAAACTAGCATAACGCGCCAATTGAGCCGACGAATTCTGCATTTTTTCGATGTCAGTTGAATTAAACTTCTCAGGAGCGGCCAAATAAAACCCAAACAAACTCATAGCTCCACCGGCAATTCCGGTCAGTAATAATGTAATTAGCTTGTGCTTTTGAAAGAACTTTTCCATATATGTAATTTTTTATGATGAATTTGATGTAAAACAACGCAAAAATCGACTTCTTGATTTAATTTGCAATCGAATTCGTTTACCTTTTTCGATAAAACCGTATTCATACTCCGTGAAATGTCAGTGAGATACACAACGAGTCAAGAAGTAATGCACTGTTTAAAGAACGGTGACAGGGAAATTTTGATTACACTGTACAAAGAACACGAAGAAATGATTAAACAATTTATCATGAAAAATAACGGTTCATTGGAAGATGCGGAAGACTTACTGCAAGATGCTTTAGTCATACTATGGCAAAATGCACGTAAAACAGATTTCGAACTTACTTCTCAACCTGGCACCTATTTGTATTCCATCGTAAAGAATCTGTGGTTAAAACAGTTCAACAGAAACAAACGAATGGTTGATGACAAAAACGTTCATCTTACAGCTAGCGACGATTCCTATTCTGCGGATAGTGGTCAACTGGATTTGGCAATTGTACGAAAATATTTAAATGAAATGGGTGAAACCTGCAGGCAGGTTTTACTCATGTTTTATTTTGATGGTTTCGACATGAAAACAATTGCTCAAGCAAACCATTTTGCCAATCCCAACGTTGCCAAAGCTAAAAAACATCAATGTTTGCAAGAACTTGCCAAACAAGTAAAAAGCAAATTCAGTTCAACCGATTTTTATAAGTCATAAAATGAGTGCTCATTACGATCGCATATTGGCATATTTGGACCATGAAATGACTGAGGAAGAACGTCTGAATTTCGAAACAGAGATTGAAACGAACCCTGAATTAAAATCGGAAATAGAATTTTATCGTACGCTCGTTGCTGGTATTGAATCTGAGGGACAAGAAGAGCTAAAAGAATACATTCGTTCGCGAGTAAACGAAGAAAGCACTGAAACTAAAACCAATTTATGGGTATATGCTGCAGCTACAGTAACTATACTTATGGTTGGATATGTGGCTATTTATCAATATACAAAAACAGGATCGCTTCAGCCTGCAAAAGATTTTATTTCATTGTCTAAAGAGTCAGGAGAGAAAGTTAAATTCTGGAAAAAAAATCGGACACCAAACTCATCGACTGAAACAATCAATTCAGATACCCTTTATATGTATACGTTGGATTCCTCGGGCAATCCAGTTGATTCTGAGAATACCACAAATGAAAATGCGATTGCTGATGTAGGTGATGAAGCTTCCGGTATGACCGATATTTCGTCTGTCAACATAGATGATAGAGATAGAACAGATATTCTTGAGGATGACAATAAATTCTCATCGGGTAGAAAATCTTCTGCAGATGCCGGGTATCGTGGTTTGGATAAAATTGAAAATTCTGGGATTACCGGAGAAGAACAGATTGCTCCAAAGCCTGCAGTTTCTGTTTCTTCTAATATTAAAAAATCCACCGATTTAAGCACCAATAAATATAAAACAAAAGAAAAAATAGCATCGAGCTCGGTAAAAAGTAAAATTGCTACATCCGATAATTTAAATGAACAAGCTACGTCTGATGTGGCCACCTCAAAAATAGACCCCAACTCGATTCATTTTATTCGAAAAGTGTCATTGGTTCCTGTTCAATTAGGGTCAAATACAAATGTTAGTGAGAATACTTTGTACGCTACCGATAAAAAATTAAAATTTACAGTAAGCTTTTTTGAATGGGACAATGGTTCGAAACTGCGTTCGAGTTCACTCAAAATTTACAAAAACAAAGGAAGCATATATATTGACCTTTATAATTTATCCGGTGAGAATCCACTCATTTATCATATTGAAAATGAGTACTTTTTAGAATTGGGGCCCAACCAAATTTATAAAGTCCCCAATGTAATTCCGAGCGATATTTCCAATCCTACTCCGATTAAAAATAAGCAAATAATTAAACTAATTCAAGATAGTGATCAATAAATCAATACCCTTTGTTAAATTTCAGGCCACTGGAAATGATTTTATCATTATCGATGGCAGGGAAAACGATTACTCAATGCTACCTGTTGCATTGATGTGCGATCGAAAATTTGGAATTGGGGCCGATGGTCTAATGATTATCCAAAATAAAACCGGGTATGATTTTGAAATGATTTATTTCAATTCCGATGGAAATACGAGTTCCATGTGTGGTAACGGTGGAAGAGCTATTTCTAAGTGGGCATCTCTTTTGGGAATTGGAACAGAAACGCTTCATTTTTGGGCTCCAGACGGTGAACATAGTGCAAAAATTGAGTCTAACGATATCGTACGTCTAAAAATGAATAGTGTTTCACAATGGCAACATGAACAAGGAAAGTTTGCTGTTCTAAATACAGGTTCACCACACTTTATTAATTTGAATTCAAATTCTGTTTTTGACATACCTAATGAAGAATTTGTTGGATGGGCCAAAAACATTCGTTATTCTGAAACCTATAAGAAAGAAGGAATCAACGTCAATAATGTCACGCTTATGAATCCAAATAAGTTATCTATGCGAACATATGAGCGCGGCGTAGAAGATGAAACTTTGAGTTGTGGTACTGGAGTAACTGCGGCAGCTTTAACATATGCATTAGAACGCAACTTGCTAAATGGCGAAATAAACGTATTAACTAGAGGTGGACAATTATCAGTAGAATTTGAAAAAACCGATTTTGGATTTGAAAACATTTGGCTCATTGGGCCGGCAAAGTTGGTATTTTCAGGAAACTACAATATTTAAAGTTATTGTCATTCTACATACCTGAATAGCACCGAATTTTATTCCACTACAATCGAATTGACTTTCATTATTTTAAATCAGGATCCTGTAAATACAATCCCGTAGAATTGCAATTATTAACTTCTAATTTGCGATTACACAAAATTATTAAACTGATACTAACTAAAAGTAAAAAGGCTGCCCTAGAGCAGCCTTTTTACTTTTAAATCCAATATTTTCCTTACTTCACCATTAACTTCACCGACTGGCTGCTTCCATTAGATAAAGTTACTTTTACAAAGTAGTAACCTGAAGTATAATTCTCTGTATTTATAACCGCTTCATTCGAACCGGCAGTTACATTGATTTGTTTATTGTAAACCGTACGGCCATCTAAACCGATCACAGTAATATTCGCATTTCCTGCTGCTGCCGCTTGGAAAGATACTGTTGCTTTATCTGTAGCTGGATTTGGATATGCAGAAACTGCAAACGAATTGCGTGCTACTTTCTTCGTGCTGCTTAATAATGTGCTGCTCTTGAAATAACCGCGACCGTGTGTACCGATATACATTTCCATTCCCATCCAAGGCTTCCATTCGTAACCACGAATTTCGAAAACTGGAACACGAGCCATACCTTGGTTTGCTTCAGTCCAAGTAGTTCCACCATTTTCAGTTACCCAAATACCTAAGTCTGTTCCAATTACAATGCGATTTTCATCGTCTGGATCAATTACAGCATCATATACAGGCATTGAAGGAAGATTTCCTGTAATGTCAGTCCAAGTTGGAGTTGCAGAAAGAGCGTCATTAGACTCCATCACGAAACGAGTATTGCCATATCCGCCTAATGTAATTACAACGTGGTTTGCATTATTCAGGTTAACATTTACTGAAGTAACAACACGTCCAGAAGCGCCTGTAACCGTCAATTGCTTTTGAGTAATTGCAGCTGGTACATCTGTAGCTTTAGGATTTGCAGCTAATGAATAATCTGCATCGTTCAAACCATCTATTCTCCATAATGAACCTGCTTTAGCAACAAACAAATGATTACCATCTGGTGTGTAATCCATTTCAATAATACGAGATCCACCTAACCCTTTGGCTATCAAAATCCAATTAACTTGCTCGCTGAAGTTTGTTGGGTTTATTGCAGCCCAAACTTCTTGATCTTTTGACAAATACAAGCGGCTTTCTTTATCATTCTTTTCCCACAAAGAGAATGTAGTATTAAAATCAGATTGAACAGTTCCTTCTTGACGATCATCCCAGAATGTTCCCATGGATTGACCTTGGTTACTACTTCTAACTACTCTACCATAATATGTAGAAGCGAATACCACCTTGGGATTAAATTTAGAAAATTCAACATCAAAACCATCACCGCCATATATACTCAATGCAGTTTGAGACAATTTTCCATTCACTGAATTACCGGAATAGTTAATTAACTGAGTTCCGTTGTCTTGAGCTCCACCTACTACGTGTCCTAAATAGTTAGCTGCTACATTATACAATTGTAAGGTAGTAAATCCTCTGTTAATGCTTGTCCAAACTGACAAATCTTTAGAAGCGAACAAACCACCATCACAACCTACAATACAGGTTGCTGGTTTAGTATCCGTGTTCCATTCAATTAAATGCTTATCAGCATGTACATATTGCTGATTCCAAGGTGCACCGAATGTGCTTGCAATCTGTCTGTATCCGTTAACTTCATCCCAAGTAGCTAAGTCTACTCCACCTAGAATTGCTTTCTTGCTATTCGAACCTGGAACAACTGAAACTGCGTTGTCGTACCAACCTTGAGAGTTAGGACCAAATATATCAGTTACAGTATTACCCGTTACCAAAATTTCCCAAGTAGATCCACCGTCTTTAGTGCGATATAAAGCCACCATTTTACCATTTCCACCTGCACCCAATGTATATACTACATTATCATCATCAGGAGAAATACCAATTGCTGTTCTTCCACCGCTGTTGTACCCAGCATTAACTGTTGCTAAGGCAGCCCCAACTGGTTTTTTGTAAACTGCACCATTACTTGAGCTTGCCCAAATAGTACCTTTCTTATCTACTTTTACTTCGCGAACTGCAGTACCAACCAAACGAGTAATTACCGGAGTTGAACCTGAAGTGTAGTTAAATTCAAACAAACCACTTTCAGAAGCTACGTACAAGATATCCTCAGTTGGAGATGCTGCCATACTATTACACTGATGAAAGCGAGCATCTTTTGCAGTAGCAATCAAACTAAAATCATCTCCGGCTTGGTCTTTACTTTCGTAAACACCATTTCCGATGAATGCAGGAGAACCATTACGAGTACCCGAAAGATTGGTAAATCCACCTTCACCTGTGCCATAGAATACCTTACCACTAACTGGTAATTGTGCGATACACGTAACATTTAGATTTTCTTGCATATCATTTACAGGAGCCCAAGATTGTCCGTAAGTAGTTGAACGGAACAATCCACCACTAACACCGCCTGCAAACCAAATATTTTTATCTTTTTTGCTGATTAAAAAAGCGCGAATACGTCCACCAACGTTATCGGGACCTAAACCTTCCCAAATGATGTTCTTATTTAAGCGTTTGGAAACCGACTGCATAGCATCTGCTTTTTGAACTGCATCCATCATCCATTGGGGATCCAAGGTTCCGGTTTGTTCATTCATACGCATGCTGTAGATGGATTCAATCGCTCCGCGAATGTCCTGCTCTTCGGATTCCGGTCCTTCTTCTTTTTCGTTAGATGCAAGCATCTTTAACGACGGTGTCTTAACTAAATCTGCCCATGTAACAACGGCGCCAGAAATAGCTAATGAAAGAACTACTGGTAGTATTTTATTCATCCTCATATTGAAGTTTTTTAAATGTTTTTTCCCTTTAATTTTTTTAAAGGTAGATTAAATGCAAATAAAAGGAATAAACCCTGCTTTTACAAAGTTATAACCCGTTGTTTTTTAGGATTTATTGCAATTTTTTGTTCATAATTTGACTTCTTGTTGCAAAAAGTGCAACAGAATATCAATGAATATGCTTTTCAGCGTGATATGAACTGCGCACTAAAGGTCCGCTTTCAACGAATCTAAAACCCAAAGACAATCCATATTCTTCCCAAAATTTGAATTTATCGGGATGAACATATTCGGCTACGGGCAAATGCATTTTCGTGGGCTGTAAATATTGACCCAAGGTTAATACATCACAACCATGTTCCCGCAGGTCGTTAATCAATTTCTTTACCTGGTCATCGGATTCTCCGCAACCCAGCATAGCACCACTCTTGGTTCTTCTTCCGTATTCTTTGGTGCGTTTGATCTGTTCCAAACTGCGACTATATTTGGCTTGTGGGCGCACCAAACGATACAATTCTTCCACCGTTTCCATGTTATGAGAAACCACTTCCGGTTGTGCGTCTAACACCATATACAACAAGTCCCATTCCGCTTTGAAATCAGGAATTAAGGTTTCGATGGTTGTTTCTGGAGAAGCCATTTTCACGGCTTTAATGGTTTCTGCCCATACCGTTGCTCCCTTATCTTTTAATTCATCGCGATTTACGGATGTAATCACACAATGTTTTACTCCCATCAAACGAACAGCTTCCGCTACACGCTGAGGTTCATCCGTATCATAGCCTCCCGGACGACCTGTGGCAACGGCACAAAATGAACAACTTCGAGTACAAATATTGCCTAAAATCATAAAGGTAGCCGTTCCCTCTCCCCAACATTCACCCATATTCGGGCATCGTCCATCTTCACAAATGGTATGTAATTTATATTCCTTAACAATCCGTTTTACACGAGTGTAATTTTCACCAATTGGAATGTCAATTTTCAACCATTTGGGTTTTGTAGGACCTTTTTTTTCTTTCGCAACTATGGGTAATTCAATCATGACGTTTTTTTTCTTTTCGGGGGATGGGAAATCTGCAATAACTAAGCTGAAACTCTCTGCAGTCTATGGCTACTTTAATCGAAATTCGTTTTGCTTTACTTCCCAAATCCAAATGCAAAATTAACAAATAGCATAGGAAAGATAAAGGCATTATTTTCTGTTGTGTGCATTATTTGAATTTTTTGAACAAATGCATCCGTCATGACTCCGAAACTCAATACGTTCGACATAGAACGGTAACTACCCCATTCCAATGAAATTCCAGCGCTCAAACCCAAACCCGGTGTCAGATTGCCTTTTCCAAAACCTCGAGTAAATGAAGCTGTTCCGCCTATTAACCGAGAATCATGAATTTCCGGATTGTACTGAACATCAGCATAACCGTCGAATGGAGTATTCCCTTCATACAACCATATATATACAGGCCAAGAATACGCTAAAGGTAGTTGAGCACTTCCAAATATGCTTGTACCGACTTCATTTCTTGATTTACGTTGAGTAAAATCATGGTGAAAGGAAATATACGGACGTAAAACCCAAGCATAATTAATTTTATCAATTTTGAATGGTTGACTTCCCGGAAGCGTATTATTTATAACATAGATTTCTTTGGGTGAATTCAAACTACCAATTCTTAAACCATAACCTCTTTTTTGCGATTGATCCTTTAAACCCTGTTGATATCCAAACCCCAAATCGTATCCAAAATTGCGTAGTTGACCATCAATGATCCATTGCTTCTGAATTTGTGCTCGGATACTTCCTTGGCACAACAAACAAAACAGACATAATGTTATATTCAGATACAACTTCATGGTATTTCGTTTTGTGGTATTTCCTGCAATAACAATTCCTTGCATGACATTTGGTTTTAAAACAATTCTAGCAATGGCAATTCGTTTCAAATCATCTCATTCATTGCAATCTTCCTGAAACAAATGATTTCTTCTAATTCCATTTCATATGGTAACTGTTCGGGGCATTCCCATTTTTGGTAAAATTAGTACATAAACCATAAAAAATGGAAATATTTTACCCCACTTTACCCCACAATGTGCAAAACCTTGTATTTTCAAGGTTTTTAGTCTAATATTGCCATCAGAAATGGATTTTCCATCTTCTCCAAACCCTCAAAAACACCCACATTTTTGCAATATGTGGAAAAGTGGTGGCTAATTTTGGGAAATTGTGGGAAAAAGTGGAAAATTCTGTATTTATTTAGCAGACAGAAACCGACAGCGAAATGCCAGGCTTTATTGGTGAGTATTATTGCAAGCT
>JACCEA010215030.1_pt1 | contig 41196 bp, 41 predicted proteins | sample 7449851 | NCBI WGS metagenome assembly JACCEA01 (sample SAMN15323453, study PRJNA562643) | freshwater metagenome | isolation source: river surface water | place: USA:Blue River Watershed | collected 2017-08-18 | reverse complement strand
TGGTTTTTTTATCGATAGGTTTATCATATCTTTTATCTGCCGCTTTGTACATGTGAAACAAAGTGTCTGCAGGCCAGTTAAACACTACAATGTCATTACGTTCTATTTTTTGTAAAGCAGGAAAACGAAAATAAGGTAATGAAGGTTTTGCTAAATATGATTTTGTTTTAATAATTGGTAAAGTGTCATGAACCATCGGGGCAGCTATAGGTGTCATAGGTGTTCTGGCTCCATAATGGAATTTACTCACAAATAAAAAGTCACCTATTAGTAAAGATTTTTCTAATGATGAAGTTGGGATAGTATAAGGTTGAATAAAATAAGTATGAACTAAAGTTGCAACAACAATAGCAAACGATAATGAACCTAAAGTATCCATAGTTTTGTTAGGTGGAGTCAAATCACGATTCGCGTGATAAGTGGTCTCTTGTGTGTAATTTACATAAGCAATGTAAAGTCCAAGAGTAACAACTCCTAAAACCATATCAACCGTTGATTTTTTACCAAAAGTTCGTAAGGTTTCAATCCAAATTATTGGAAATAAAAACAAATTGATAACTGGAATAAAAAGGAGTAAAATCCACCATTTTGGACGGTTGATGATTTGCATTAATACAATTCCGTTGTAAACTGGAACAAATGCTTCCCATGCTTTTCTACCTGCTTTTACGTATAATTTCCAAGTTCCAATTCCGTGAATTACTTGAATGAATAAGATAAAGATTAACCAACCTGATATTTCCATTTTTAATATCGTTTACTTGTTAAATTTTATAATTGTTTTATTTTGAGGTTAAACCCAAAACATCTTTCATGTTAAAAATCCCTTTTTTACCTACTAACCATTCAGCAGCAACAACAGCTCCTAAAGCAAAACCTTCACGACTATGAGCGGTGTGCTTGATTTCAATTTGATCCACTTCACTGTCATAGAAAATACTATGAGTTCCAGGAACATTTTCGATACGCTTTGCTTCAATATGAATTTCGTTGCTAATTGGAGTTTCTAGTGTCCAATTCGCATAGTCTGTATGTTTGATAACACCTTCTGCTAATGTAATGGCTGTTCCACTTGGAGCATCTAATTTTTGAGTGTGATGAATTTCTTCCATTGAAACGTTGTATTGCTTCAAGTTAGCCATCATTTTGGCTAAATATTCATTCAATTCAAAAAACACATTTACACCTAAACTAAAATTAGAAGCATAAATAAAACTACCGTTTTTTGCTTCGCACAATTGTGCCATTTTCGGGTAATCTACTAACCAACCTGTAGTTCCTGAAATAACAGGAATTGCGTTATTTAAACATTCAGAAATATTTTCAACTGCGCTATCTGGAACACTAAAGTCGATAGCAACATCAGCATTTAATAATCCTTCGAATGTGTTATTTTGATCTTTTTTTAATACGATTTCATGACCTCGTTCTAAAGCTATTCTTTCAATAACTTTTCCCATTTTTCCGTATCCTAAAAGTGCAATTTTCATAATAGTTAGTTGTTAGGTTTGATATTATGTTACCTAATATTTTGTTAAAAACTGTACGTTAATGTCATACCATAGTTGAATTTATAATCCATTTGATTTTGATTCATGTCAGGTTTTAACGAAAGATTATCATTAACATTAAATTGCATTAAATGGGCATCAATATTTGCGTCAACAATGTTTAAAATATAAATTCCAGCGGTTATTAAAGCCGATAAATCTCTATTTCTTTGATGAAATTTTTGAGCACGAATTAATCTATCATTGTCTAATCCACCATAAATAGGATGATTAGGGTTTGAAGTACCATCTAATCTTCTTTTATATTCGTCTCTATAATCATGGTATTTGTTTTGATTCCAAGTATAGGAATATATACCCAATCCAAGTCCAATATAAGCTAAAGGTATTTTCCAGTATTTTTTGTTATAAGCTTGTCCAAGTCCTGGAACTAAAGCCGAATAAAAAGCCGCTCTAGCAGGACGATTAGGGTCAATAACAGCTTTAACTGTATCTTGTGTTATTAATGTCATTTCCTCTTGTGCTCTTCCTTTAAAACTTAGAAAAAGACAAGTCAAAATAAATATGTAGTGTAGCTTTCTCACTAAGAATTGATTAGTTTCAAGATACGATTAAAGTCTTCTTCAGAGTGAAATGGAATCGTTATTTTACCTTTTCCGTTACCCGCTACTTTAACGTCAACTTTTGTTCCGAAATAGTTAGAAAACGCTTTTTTCTCTTCCTCTTTTACGTCAAATGAGTTACCTTTTGCAGGTTTAGCCGTTTTTGGTTTTAAACTATCTTGGTAATTTTTTACCAAAGCTTCTGTCTCTCTAACAGAAAGATTTTGCGTTACTACTTTGTGATAAATATCGCTTTGAACATCGTGATTATCAATGTTAATCAACGCTCTTCCGTGTCCCATCGAAATAAAACCATCTCGCATTCCTGTTTGGATGATTGGGTCTAATTTCAATAAGCGTAAATAATTGGTAATTGTAGAACGTTTTTTACCAACGCGCTCACTCAATTCTTCTTGAGTCAGGTTGATTTCATCGATTAATCTTTGATATGAAATGGCTACCTCAATAGGATCTAAGTCATGACGTTGGATGTTTTCCACCAAAGCCATAACCAATGATTCATTATCATTAGCTAAACGAATGTATGCTGGAACCGTTTTTAATCCGATTAATTTAGAAGCTCGCAAACGACGTTCTCCCGAAATCAATTGGTATTTATTGAACTCTAATTTTCTAACAGTAATAGGTTGAATTACGCCTAATTCTTTAATCGATTTGGCTAATTCTTGTAAGGTTTCTTCGTTGAAATTCGTTCTTGGTTGAAATGGATTAATTTCAATCGATTCGATATCTAATTCAATAATATTTCCTACAACTTTATCTGCGTTTTTATCCTCAACCGATTTAATGTCGTTTTCCGGATCTTTCAATAAAGCCGATAATCCTCTTCCTAAGGCTTGTTTTTTTACCGCTTTTGTCATCTTACTCTATTATTGATTTTTCTTAATAATTTCTTCTGCTAAGTTCAAATAATTAGAAGCACCTTTACTCGTAGCGTCATAATTAATGATACTTTCTCCAAAACTTGGAGCTTCACTTAATTTGATATTTCTCTGAATTACCGTTTCAAAAACCATATCGTTAAAGTGTTTTTGAACTTCTTCAACCACTTGGTTTGATAAACGTAAACGAGAATCGTACATAGTTAACAATAATCCTTCAATATCTAAATTTGGATTGTGTATTTTTTGCACACTTTTAATCGTGTTTAATAATTTTCCTAAACCTTCTAAGGCAAAATATTCACACTGAATTGGAATAACTACACTATCAGCAGCAGTTAAGGCATTCAATGTTAGCAATCCTAATGAAGGAGCACAATCAATTAAAATATAATCGTATTTGTCTTTCACGCTTTCCAATGCCGTTTTTAGCATGTACTCGCGATTTTCTTTGTCTACTAATTCAATTTCGATAGCCACCAAGTCAATATGAGCCGGAATTACCGAAACATTTGGTGCTGTACAAGAAACTGTAGCTTCTTCTGGTGTTGCACTGTGTTCTAAAACTTGGTATGACCCAATTTCCACACTTTCTACATCGATTCCTAAGCCCGAACTCGCGTTAGCTTGTGGGTCAGCATCGATTAAAAGTACTTTTTTTTCTAAAACACCAAGAGAAGCTGCTAAGTTAACTGATGTAGTTGTTTTTCCTACACCACCTTTTTGATTGGCAATTGCAATGATTTTACCCATTTGATTATTGAAAATTTTAAGCCGTAAAAATACAATTATTTATGGTTTTTTCAAGTCAATTTTGTTAACAATGGGTTAAAGTGTAACTTAACTGATTTAGAGACAGAAAAATACCGAAATAAAAATATTTTGAAGCCACACTTTAGGCGTTTTTTAGAGGTCGTTTCCCGCTTTCCGTTACAATAATTTTGCAAAAGTTTTTTGACTTTTACAAAATGGATTTTCACTACAATCGGGGCTACAATCAATCGTTTGTGAATAAAAAACAAAAACACGAAGATAATTCGTGTTTGGATGTTTATTAATCACGCTTTGGCGTATTTTTTTTAGTTCGTTTTTCTTCTTTTTTCTCTTTTGCGGTTTTCAAAGGTTCTTTCTTTGCTGTTTTCTTCGCGTCTTGACTTTTTGCCATAATAGATAGTTTTTAGTAAATGTAAGCTAAAAAGTAACATTAAAACTAAAATCCTAAATCTTATTCAGTTTTTCAGCCGCCACCATCAAAGTTTCATCCGTTTTGGCAAAACAAAAACGAAGCATGTGTCTGTCCGTAGCATCATTATAAAAAACTGAAATCGGAATAGAAGCCACACCGTGATTTACAATCAATTCTTTAGCAAAATCCACATCGTTTTTATTCGAAATTTGGTTGTAATTCACCACTTGAAAATAGGTTCCATCGCAAGGCATTAACTCAAAACGGCTGTTTTTAATTAGGTTTTGGAACAAATCGCGTTTGCGTTGGTACATATTCGAAACTTCAGTAAAATCAACTACATCCAAATATTCTGAAATAGCGTGTTGCGAAAAACTATTCACGCTAAACACCAAAAACTGATGCACTTTCTTTATTTCGAACATTAGATGTTCAGGAGCAATTAAATAGCCCACTTTCCAGCCCGTAACATGCAACGATTTTCCAAAAGACGAAGCAATAATGGTTCGTTCTACTAATCTCGGACGTGTATTAAACGAAATATGAGGTTGTGAAAATGTAATGTATTCGTACACTTCGTCTCCCAAAATAAGAATTTGAGGATGTTTTTCTAAAATGGTTTCTAAAGCTTCAAAATCTTGTTCGGTCCAAATTCTTCCCGTAGGATTGTGTGGATTATTGATGACAATCATTTTGGTTTTAGTAGAAATTACGCTTTCAATTCGGTTGAAATTTGGGGTGTAATCATCATTCAATGAAACACGAACTGGTTTTCCACCAGCAACTAAAACCGAAGGTTCGTAACTGTCATAACTTGGATCTAAAATCAACACTTCATCACCATGATTCACAAACGTGTTAATCGCTGTAAAAACGCCTTGTGTAGCGCCAGCGGTAATCAATAGTTCAGTTGTGGTATTGATTTTTCTACCGTATTGTTTTAACGTTTGATTCGCAATTTTTTCCAATAACGAAGGTAAACCCGCCATTGGGGTATATTGGTGAATATTTTCTCGAATAATGCGCTCCGAAATTTGCAACAAACGCTCGTCTTCGGGGAAATTTGGAAATCCTTGCGATAAATTAATAGCTCCGTGCTCGTTCGCTAATTGCGACATTACAGAGAAAATACTGGTGGTGATATTAGGTAGTTTTGACATGAGATAATTTAGTGGAAACGAAAATGCGATTTAAATTTAGCTATATTGTTAATAATTTTCTTGTGTATAATGAATTAACCACATAGAAACATAGATAAAAAGATAGTTATAGTCAATTCATTGTTACACATAGCTATGTTTTCTTTTGCAAAGTGAAACGACTTTTATAGTCTAATACCACCTATGTTTCTATGTGGTTTAAATTTTAAAAAGTAAATTCAAGTTAATTTTTTATTTCTTCAAAAATATAAAAAATACACACGCTCAAATTTCTTCAAATTACTTTATTTTGTGATTTAATTCTGAGATTTTGAAGATAATCATATTAACACCGATGGAAATTGAACGCGAAAAAGTCCTAAACGCTTTAGCTCGAATTCCCAATTTGAATCATACGTACGAAGTAATCGTTTCCGGAATTGGTCGTGAAAGTACGGCTAAGGCGATGATGCAAATGCCACCACACGATATTTGTGTGTTAATGGGTTTTGCAGCTGTAGTAGGAAAAGAAGCCCATTTGCCTGATTATTTACATTTAGGAAAACCTATCGAAATTACCAATGCTTCGCTATACGGTTACGAAGGCGGCTTGTTTGAAAACGGAAAACCCATTATCACCGAAAAGCCAAAACTAAATTTACCTTGTTTGTCTTCTTTAACTTCTGATAAGTTTGTAAGAACAACCGATTTAGCCGAAAAAACGGTTGTAAATATGGAAGATTACACGTTTAAATATTTGAAGAAACCACAAGATTTTATCGTGCGCATCATCTCCGATTTTTTACCTCACGAAACCGAAATCGACTTTTTTGAAGAAGTAAAAGGGATTGATTTTTTGGAGGGAGTGATGGCGGTGGATGGTTTTAAAATTGATAATTATTCTTCAATAATAAAATTATAAAATGAATTGGTTTTCATGATATCTATTTTGTAATTATTTTCATCTTCTTTAATTATAATTACACTATCATAATCTAAATTAATTAACATTTCAATTGTAACGAGTTCACCTTCTTTTAGTTGAAGAGCCTTTCTTAATAACCAATCACCTAAACCTTTATTTGATTTAGTCATAAGGCCTTTTCCTTTGTTAATCCTTTTTCCGTTTATTTCAATAATAGCTGTTTGGCACATACTAGCTTCAAAAGATTCTCCGTTTGGTAAGTGAAGATTAAAATGATTTTTATCACTTTCGATTGGGGGAAAAAAATCTGGATATTTATGATGAATTATTGCTGGTACAGGTATATATACTTCATTAACATTTCTTTTTCTTCCTCCAGCATTCCATTGATTCAAGCCACTATGTTCAAAAACAAATTTCTTATTTTCTTTTATTCCATAAAGAGGTAGAATAACATAATTTAATCCTTTGACTAAAATGTCTTTAGAAGATTTTAAATCTTTGTTTTCAAAAAGCTCAAGAATTAATGAATAGGGATCATCTATAATATCAATAGGTAATTTAAAAACATTCTCAGGTATAATGAATTTTCTAAAAAGAGTACTTTTAGAGTAACTATATGAATAAAAGTTTTTTCCATCATCAAATGACCATCCAGCTTTTGTCTTTGTTATATTGTTAATATTGTCAATATCAATTAAATCATAATCCGTTTCATATAGTAGAAGCTGTTTTTCTTTTCTCGCAACAATGTGGTAAATTGAATTTTCAGTATTGTAAAGTCTTGAAGCAAGTTTAATTCTATCATTCCTATATTCAGCTAACTTGTAAACTAATTCTTTTTCTTGAAGATTATTAATTATTTTTGAAAGTGATGGAAATTCTGCTATTTTCTCATTGCTATTTGAAGAAGGACATACAAAAGTTTTTAGACCAATTCCTATGGAATTATATTTTGCATCAAAAGCTGTATCAGAACGTGATAAATTTCCCGCATCAAAACTTCTACAGAATATATTTTCAGCAACACGATAATTTATAAATGGAACTGAACTTTCACTAAATAGTCCAGAAAGTTTTGAAACTGCTGAAAGTAGTTTCAAATAATTTCCTTTTTTTTCTATATCTATTTCTGCAAATGATTTCATAAAATCTTAATTATCTGGTTAGCAATTCTTTCAATTAAAGGAGTTGTCACAGAATTACCTGCTTGCATATATAATTTGCTATTTGCAATATTAGGTAAGATGTATTTTTCAACTGGATATCCTTGAAATGCAAAACATTCTTTTGGAGTTAGTTTTCTTATTCCATAATCATCTAAAACTAAAGGAACATTATGACCACCAGAACCCATATTTGCAGTTAATGTTGGACATAAATTACTTTTGTTTTCTCTAACATAAACTCTTCTCCATTGATAAATTGTATCTTTTGAAGTCATCGTTTTCTTCAATTCAGGATAATATTGATGATCTTTTTTATAATACAAATTATCATCTTGCTTTCCTTTTTCTAATATATCACGAATAGTTTTTGTAAGAGGAATAGGTTCAGGGAATTTGAACTCATGATGGTTTTGTACTTGATTTGGGTCAAAAGCAACAATAAATATTCTTTCTCTATTTTGAGGAATATTCGCATGAGTTGCAGAATTTAGAACCTTTGTGCAAGCTTTATAGCCTAATTTTTCTTCTAAAATTTCAAGAATAATTTTGAAAGTATTTCCTTTATCATGAGAAACAAGATTCTTAACATTTTCTAAGAAAACAACTTTAGGTCTTCGAGTTTCAATAATTTTTTCTAAATCAAAAAACAATGTTCCTCTTGTATCGTGAAATCCTTTTTGATAGCCTGCAATTGAAAATGCTTGGCAAGGAAATCCAGCACATAAAACATCAAATTCTTTAGGAATATAGTTTTTAGTTACATCTTTGGTAATATCTCCAAATGGTACTTCTCCAAAGTTAGCTTGGTATGTAATTTTTGCGGCATCATTCCATTCACTTGTGTATACACATTTACCTCCAACATTTTGCAAGGCTATTCTAAAACCACCAATTCCGGCAAATAAATCTATAAATTTAAAAGTATAATTTTCTGGAGTTGGAAAAGGGACATCTTCAATTTCAAAAAGTAATTGTTGTAATGCTACATCAGAAACTAACGATAAGTTTTCCTCTTGATTTTTATATTCAATAATCTGATTTAAATATTCTGTTGCTTTTTTTTCAAAATGAGATTTTACTCCATTTCTATAATTATGCAAGTAATGAGTTAATACAGCTTTTCTATTATCGTCTTCTTCTACAAAACGAATTTTAAATTTTTTCCCGTCAAATTCATCTATTGATATCGTCTCTTTCATCATCATTTCTTAAAATTTTTATCATTGAAAAACGTTGTAAAATCACTTTCTAAAGCACAAATTATTTTCTCCATAATTTCTATGGAAACATTTCTTTTGCCTTTCTCAATATCAGAAATATAGTTTCTGTCAACATTGGAAATATTAGCTAAATGCTCTATTGAAAAGTTTTTTTCTTCTCTAAGAGTTTTAACTTTTTGACCAAATTTTTCTTTAATATTCATGGTTATAAATTTATTGTTATGCTTACAATTGACCCGCTTACAATTGTAAGCATGATTTCTATAGTTGTTAACAAATTTTTACGCATAAAAAAACACCAACATTTCTGCTGGTGTTTTTTATTTATTTAGATGCTGAAACAAGTTCAGCATGACAAGTTTTCATCTACTCCTCCAATAAAACCTCTAAAATCGTAATCGCGGCATCGCTAATTTTAGTTCCAGGACCAAAAACGGCTACAGCTCCGGCGTCGAATAAGAATTGGTAGTCTTGTGCTGGGATAACACCACCCACAATTACCATAATATCTTCTCTTCCGTATTTTTTTAGTTCTTCGATAACTTGTGGTACTAAGGTTTTGTGTCCCGCTGCTAAAGAAGAAACACCTAAAATGTGTACGTCGTTTTCCACCGCTTGTTTCGCTGCTTCTTGTGGCGTTTGGAATAAAGGACCAATGTCTACATCAAAACCCACGTCGGCATAACCTGTTGCTACTACTTTCGCTCCACGATCGTGACCGTCTTGTCCCATTTTTGCAATCATAATACGAGGACGACGCCCTTCTTTCTTCGCGAAAGCATCGGCTAATTGTTTTGCTTTTTCAAAACTTTCGTCGTTTTTAATTTCTTTACTATACACGCCGCTAAAACTTCTAATTTGTGCTTTATATCTTCCGAAAACTACTTCTAATGCATCGCTAATTTCGCCTAATGTAGCTCTGTTTCGTGCTGCTTCTACGGCTAAAGATAGTAAATTTTCACCACCATTTTTAGCGCTTTCGGTTAATTTTGCTAAACATTCGGCAACTTTAGCGTTGTCACGAGTCGCTTTAATTTGTTCTAAACGTTCAATTTGTTGTTTGCGCACCATTTGGTTGTCCACATCCAAAATATGTAACGGATCTTCTTTTTCCAAACGGTATTTGTTCACCCCAACAATAATATCTTGTCCACTGTCGATACGGGCTTGTTTACGCGCAGCAGCTTCTTCAATTCGTAGTTTTGGAATTCCTGCTTCAATGGCTTTTGTCATTCCGCCTAATTCTTCTACTTCTTCAATTAAAGCCCAAGCTTTTTCAGCAATTTCTGCTGTTAAACTTTCTACATAATAACTTCCTGCCCAAGGGTCAACCGTTTTACAGATTTTAGTTTCTTCCTGTAAAAAGATTTGGGTATTACGAGCAATTCGAGCTGAGAAATCAGTTGGTAAAGCAATTGCTTCGTCTAAAGCATTCGTGTGTAACGATTGTGTTCCTCCAAAAGCTGCGGCTGCTGCTTCAATAGCAGTTCGAGCCACGTTGTTAAAAGGATCTTGCTCCGTTAAACTCCAACCCGAAGTTTGGCAATGCGTTCTTAAAGCCAACGATTTTTCGTCTTTTGGGTTGAATTGTTTCAATAGTTTTGCCCAAAGCATACGACCGGCACGCATTTTCGCAATTTCCATAAAATGATTCATTCCAATCGCCCAGAAAAAAGAAAGGCGAGGAGCGAAGGTGTCAATATCCATTCCCGCAGCTAAACCAGTGCGAATGTATTCCAAACCGTCTGCTAAAGTGTACGCCAATTCAATATCTGCAGTAGCTCCCGCTTCTTGCATGTGGTAACCCGAAATCGAAATCGAGTTGAATTTCGGCATGTTTTTACTTGTATATTCAAAAATATCTGCAATAATTTTCATCGAAGGTGTTGGTGGATAAATATAGGTATTTCGCACCATGAATTCCTTCAAAATGTCATTCTGAATTGTTCCCGACAATAGGTTAGGAGCAACGCCTTGTTCTTCTGCAGCTACGATGTAGAATGCCATAATTGGTAAAACCGCACCATTCATCGTCATCGAAACCGACATTTCCCCTAACGGAATTTGGTCGAAAAGTACTTTCATATCTTCCACCGAGTCAATCGCAACTCCAGCTTTACCAACATCACCCACTACTCGTTCATGGTCAGAATCGTAACCTCTGTGTGTAGCTAAATCGAAGGCAACGGATAAACCTTTTTGTCCAGCGGCAAGATTTCTTCTGTAAAAAGCATTACTTTCTTCCGCAGTTGAAAATCCCGCATATTGACGAATAGTCCATGGTCGGCGTACGTACATGGTAGCGTAAGGTCCGCGTAAATTGGGTGCAAAACCTGCTCCAAAACCAAGGTGTTCTAAATCGGAAATATCTTCTTTAGAATAGGTTGGTTTAACTTCAATTCCTTCTGCAGTTGTAAACTTTTGTTCCAAGTTTAACGTTTGAGGTTTCAAGTTTTTGGATTTCTCCAAAGTTAAATGTTGTATATCTTTTCTCATTGCTTTTGCAATTAAAATATTTTGTTGATTCTGCTGTTTCTCGATGTATGAAGAACAGCTTTAATCACTATTGTTTCATTATCAATACTAAAATGAATTAGATAAGGGAAAGTTTTTAATAAAACTACTCGGATTTCATCATATCTAATTTGGTATCGAAATGGATTTTCTTTTATTTGTTTAACACTATTATTAAAAGAATTAGCAAATCTTTTTGAAAGCATTGGATTGATGTTTTTATACCAAGCGATACTTTCTCGAACATCGGATTTAGCTTCTTCTAGAATTAAAATCTTAAAGTTCATCTCCAAGTTCTTTTAAAAAATCCTCGTAGTCTGTTGCGCTTTCTGGATTCTTTAAGTAATTTTCGGTTCGTTCTCTAACTTCATCAATTTGCCATTGCGGAATTTGATATTCCTTGGAAGTTGGAAGAATAATCACTTCTACTTCTTCAGCATTGAAATCTTCAGGCAAAGTGATGTTTACTTGATGATTTTTTACTTTTACAAATCTTCTAATTGCTTCCATGGTCTTCTTTTTCTGTAAGTTACTAAATTATTCCGAAGCTAATCGTTCCTTTACTAATTTTTTATCAACTTATTTATTGCTACACAGTAAGGTAGAAAAAAAAATAATATTGATAGCATAATTATTAATATTGAGATTAAAAATTTTTTCAAGTTCTTGTAAGTAATTCCGACTGCTAGGTATGTTAAGCCTACAACGATAAGAATTATTGAAATTAACCAAGAAATGAAAAATAAAGTTCCCATAATTATTCCGAAGCTAATCGTTCTTGTTCTAATTTTTCAGCCAAACGTTTTTCGATGATTGGTGTGATTAATGTTTTTCTGGCGTTTTGTTTCACGAAAGGATACAATTCCAAGTCGTTTTTCATTTGGTCGTTTTTGTTGGGATACTTGTTGGTTCCTAATAAAACTTCTTTTCCTGAATCGAAAAGTTCTTGTTCTTTTTGAGCGCTTTCGTTGATTTTTCTTTGAATTGTTCCATCGATTAATTGCGAAATCAAACCGCCATTTTTCTCGATGTCTTTGAATAATTCTAAAGCTTTTTCGGCTAATTGTTCTGTTAAAGTTTCAATGTAATAAGCACCATCTGCAGGATTATTCACTTTATCAAAATAACTTTCGTGTTTTAAAACTAATAATTGGTTTCTTGAAATTCTATCGCCAAACTCATTGTCTTTGTGATAGATAGCATCATAAGCTAAATTGGCAATAGCATCAGCTCCACCAAGAATTGCACTCATACATTCCGTAGTCGTACGCAACATGTTCACATTGTAATCGTATAAGGTTTTGTTACGTTTTGTTGGAGTTGCGATGATATGACAATCGAAATTCTGATTGTATTCTGATGCTAATGTGTTGAATAATATTCGTAAGGCTCTAAGTTTTGCGATTTCAAAAAAGTAATTCGTTCCAACAGCAACTTCAATTGTAATCGGTTGGTTGATAGCTGAAATTCTATTGAAATATTCGTTTGCATGTGCTAAAGTGTAAGCCAATTGTTGTACGATATTCGCACCAGCGTTTTGATAAATTCCGCTTGAAATGGTTAAAAATGGAACAGTTGTTTTTGAAGCAATTGTATTAAGCTTTTCAAAATCTTTTTCAAGGTTTTCAAACCAATTGCCATCTTTTGCTAATTGTCCGATTGGATCATTTTGAATAAAGATGTTAGCTTTACTTTTTGTAGTGAAATCATTGATTTTATTCGAAAATTCTACAGAAAGAAAAGGTAAATTGAAATAATAATTCACGTTTTCTAACGGAAGATTTTGCATCAATTCTTCAATTGAAACGGCATCATTTTCTAATGTAAAACGAATACTTTCAGCTCCTCTTTGTAATGTTTCTAGCGCACGAGCATTCGATTTTTTCACATCGTGAACAAAAATATTTTGAACGATTGCAAAAGGTTTTGAAGGAGTGATTGCATCAAGATTTACCGCAGTTTCATCATTGTGATAAAACGGTTTTACTTTAATCCCTTCTGGACTTTCCCAAACTAAGGTTTCGTTATAATCAGCACCTTTTAGTTCATATTGAATTTGTTGCTTCCATTGTTTAGAAGAAACGGCTTCAAAATCGGAAAATAAATTGTTGTTAGCCACGAATTATCTATTTAATTGTTACTAGTTGTTTTTTCGGCAGCCGCTTTCTTTTCGTCTTCAAATTCGATGATGTAGATGTCTTCGTTATCGCGTTTCATGTAATATTTCTCGCGAGCGTATTTTTCTACACGATCATCATTTTTCAATTCTTTGATTTTTATGCTGTCTTTTTTAATTTCAGTTTTATAGTACTGAATATTATCTTCAATTTCTTCAATTTCCTTATCCAAAACGCGGTGTTCTAAATAAGAGTAATTGTCGAAAAAAAGCATCCAAACAGAAAAAAGAATTAACACCAAAACGTAGCGATTCATTACGAACGCTAAAAACGGATATCTGGCAATTAAATTCTTGATTTTGTTCATTATGCGATTCTTTGATTAATTACGGCGCGCACTACGTCGATAGCAACCGTATTGTATTTGTCATTTGGAATAATAATATCAGCAAATGCTTTAGTAGGCTCGATGAATTGTTCGTGCATTGGTTTTAAAGTGGTTTGATAACGATTCAAAACCTCTTCCATATCACGACCACGTTCTGCAATGTCGCGTTTTAAACGACGAATCAAACGCTCGTCAGAATCGGCATGAACGTAAACTTTAATGTCAAACATGTCTCTTAATTCGGGATTGGTTAGAATTAAGATGCCTTCAACAATCATTACTTTTCTTGGATGTGTGATGACTTTATCGTCAGTTCTGTCGTGAGTTACGAATGAATAAACCGGTTGTTCAATGGTTTTTCCAGCTTTTAAATCTTTAAGATGGGCTACTAACAATTCAAAGTCAATCGCTCTTGGATGATCGAAATTGATTTTAGTACGCTCCTCATAACTTAAATGATGCGTTTCCTTGTAATAGGAGTCCTGAGAAATGATACCAACTTCAGTAGCAGGTAACTCATTCATAATCTGATGAACAACTGTTGTTTTTCCACTTCCGGTACCTCCGGCAATTCCAATAATTAGCATATAAAAGGTTGTCTTGTTTAATTTTAGCAAAAATAGAAATAATATTCTAAGTGTTTTTTGTTTTTGGTTAGAAAGTTTAACGAATAAGTGCTAAAAAAATATAGTTTGAAAAAGACTGAAAATTTATTTTAAAAAAAGAATGGATTTATTTGGAACAAGAGAAATTAGTTCTATATTTGCACTCACAAATTCGGGGTGTAGCGTAGCCCGGTTATCGCGCCTGCTTTGGGAGCAGGAGGCCGCAGGTTCGAATCCTGCCACCCCGACAAAACCTTCTTGAAACTTCAGGAAGGTTTTTTTATTTTAAAAAACTATAGATTTATAGTTAAAACTAATTCAATTTTAAGAAATAATTTTAATTAAAAACTTACATTTGCTATTCTTAAAAGATTAAAAGTTATGTCAGATACAATCGAAAAAGTAAAATGTTTAATTATAGGTTCTGGTCCAGCAGGTTATACTGCAGCAATTTATGCGGCTAGAGCTAATATGAATCCAGTTTTATATCAAGGGCAACAACCAGGGGGTCAGTTAACGACAACGAATGAAGTAGAAAATTTTCCAGGATATCCAGAAGGTGTAACCGGGCCTGAAATGATGGTTCAGTTGCAAGAGCAAGCAAAACGTTTTGGTTCTGATATTCGTGATGGATGGGCTACAAAAGTAGATTTCTCAGGAAATATTCATAAAGTTTGGATTAATGATACGATTGAAATTCACGCAGAAACGGTAATTATTTCTACTGGAGCTTCGGCTAAATATTTAGGATTAGAATCAGAACAACATTATTTAAAATTAGGTGGTGGTGTTTCAGCTTGTGCTGTTTGTGATGGATTTTTCTATAGAAATCAGGAAGTAGTAATCGTTGGAGCAGGAGATAGTGCTTGTGAAGAAGCACATTATCTTTCTAAATTATGTAAAAAAGTAACGATGTTAGTACGTAGCGATAAATTTAGGGCATCTAAAATCATGGCAGAACGTGTACAAAAAACAGAAAACATCGAAATTTTAATGCACACGGAAACAGAAGAAGTTTTAGGTGACGGACAAGTAGTAACAGGAGTTAAAGCTAAAAATAGAGCTACAGGAGAAACGAAAGAAATTCCAGCAACAGGATTTTTCGTAGCAATAGGTCACAAACCAAACACAGATATTTTTGCGGATTACATTACGCTAGACGAAACTGGTTACATCGTAAATGTACCAGGAAGTTCTAAAACAAATGTACCAGGTGTTTTTGTAGCTGGTGATGCGGCAGATCATGTATATCGTCAGGCAATTACAGCTGCGGGAACAGGTTGTATGGCAGCTTTAGATGCAGAACGTTATTTAGCGGCGAAAGAGTAATTAGATTATCAAATATAAAAAAGCTCCTATTTTTCAATAGGAGCTTTTTGTTTTAAAACTATCTACTAATAGTAGCTATATCTTCTAACTTTAGCAATATATTTCGCTAAACGAATAACTTGGTGGCTATAACCGTATTCATTATCGTACCAAACGTACATTACAATGTTTTTTCCGTCTCCAGAAACAATAGTAGCGTTACTATCAAAAATAGCAGGAGCTGAAGTTCCTACGATATCTGAAGATACTAACTCGTTATTTAAAGAGTATTTAATTTGCTCTACAAGATCCCCTTCTAAAGCGTATTTTTTCATGATGTTGTTTACTTCTTCAATAGAAGTGTTTTTTCCAACTTCTAAATTCAATACTACTAATGAACCGTTTGGAACTGGTACACGAATCGCATTTGAAGTTAATTTTCCAGCTAATGCAGGTAATGCTTTTGCAACAGCACTTCCAGCACCTGTTTCAGTAATAACCATATTTAAAGCAGCAGCACGACCTCTACGGTATTTTTTGTGCATGTTATCTACTAAGTTTTGGTCATTTGTATAAGCGTGAATCGTTTCTAAGTGTCCTTTTACAACTCCTAAAGTATCTTCAACCGCTTTTAAAACTGGAGTAATTGCATTTGTTGTACAAGAAGCTGCTGAGAAAATATTCACTTCGTCTGGGTTATAATCTTCGTGATTTACTCCGTAAACGATATTTGGAACTCCTTTTCCAGGTGCTGTTAATAAAACTTTATCAGCTCCTTTAGAAGTTAAATGACGTTTTAAAGCTTCTTCTGTAGTGAAAGCTCCAGTGTTGTCTATTACTAAAGCATCTTCAATTCCGTAAGCTGTATAATCAATTTCTTCTGGTGTATTTGCTGTGATGATGTGAACTGTTGTTCCGTTAATCAACAAAGCATTGTTTTCAGGATCCGCAATTACTGAACCATGAAAATCACCATGAACGGAATCATAACGTAATAAAGAAGCTCTTTTTTCTAATAAAACAGCGTCATTTTTATCTCTAGTTACAATCGCTCTTAAACGTAATTGTTGTCCTTTTCCAATTTTCGACATCATTTCACGAGCTAATAAACGACCAATTCTACCAAAACCGTATAAAACCACATCTTTTGGTTTAATTTCTTGGAAATTTTTAGCATTCTTTAATTTGTCGATAACAAATGCTTTAGCATCATTGTATTTGTCGTCTTCTAAATGATATTCGTAAGTTAATTTTCCAATATCAATTCTTGATGGTGGCAAATCTAAATCAACAATAGCGCTTGCAATTTCAACTGAATCAAAAACGTTGATTGGTTTTCCAACGAATGCACCTGCATACTCATGTAAGTTGATGATTTCGCTAACGTTTTTGTCGATTAATTGATTGCGGAATAAAACCAATTCGATTGATTTATCATACCATAAATCACTGATGATTTTAATGAATTCTACACCAGCTTTTCTTCTGTCTGCCTGAAAAGCTAATTCTTTTTCGTATAAAGAGATATTGCTCATGAAAATAAATGTGTTGTTTTGTGGTGCAAAAGTATAGATTTCAATCGTTTTCGTAAAATTTTTTTAATAAAAAAACCAGACATTATTTTTGTCTGGTTTTAAAGCTTGTTTATTTATGTAGTTTTACATGATAATGCTATACATTTGACCGTTTTTAGAAATAATTTGGTATCTCGCTTTCTGATTTTCTTTCTTAGCTAAATAACTTGAAACCGTTTCCATGTCTTTAGCTTTCATTCCATCGATACTGATAATAACGGCGCCATCTAGGATATCGCTATATTCTGCAAATTCAGGATTGTTTACTTTTTTAATCTTGATGCCTTCTTTCACATTGAATTGTTTTTTGTCGGCAGCATCTAAATCTTCAAATTCAATTCCGTTGAATTCGTAATTCAAAATTTCTTTTTTGGTCAACTTCACTGGAAGTGTTCTTTGTTTTCCATCGCGTAACACACTTACTTGAATGACATCGTTTGGTCTTTTCGTATTAATGTATGCAGATAATTCAGAGAAACTATTAATTTTCTTGTCGTCTAATTGTACAATAATATCACCTTTAGTCAATCCTGCTTTTTCGGCGCCTGAATTTTTAGTTACTTTATTAATGTAGAAACCTTGTGTTTCTTTAATTCCTAATTCTTTTGCGTAGTTTGAATTCAATTCACCACCTTCAACACCCAAAACCCCACGTTGTACATTTCCAAATTGCATTAAATCTTCAATGATTTTTCGAGTCAAATTCGATGGAACGGCAAATGAATATCCAGTATAACTTCCTGTTGGAGAAGAAATCATGGTGTTAATTCCGACCAATTCCCCACGTGTGTTTACCAAAGCACCACCACTGTTTCCTGGATTTACAGCAGCATCAGTTTGAATAAAGGATTGAATATTGTTATTTGATAAATTTCTAGCTTTTGCCGAAACAATTCCAGCTGTAACAGTAGAATTTAAGTTATACGGATTTCCAACAGCCAAAACCCATTCGCCTACTTTAATCGCGTCAGAATCTCCAAAAACCACATAAGGTAATTTTTCATCGGCTTCTACTTTTAAAAGTGCGACATCCATTTTGGAATCGGTTCCAACCAATTTTGCTTTATACGATTTGTTGTTATTAAGTGTTACTTCGATTTCAGTAGCATCTTGAATAACGTGATTATTTGTTACAATGTAACCATCTTCGGTAATGATAACTCCAGAACCTGTTCCAATTTGCGTTTGTTCTCTTTGTCCCTGATAACCATAGAAAAACTCCATTAATGGATTGCTAGGAACTTTTGAAACACTCACATTTTTAACGTGAACAACAGCATGAACCGTGTTTTCGGCTGCGGCTGTAAAATCAATATTTTCAGCACCTAAACTAACATTTTTTGAATAATTAGGAGAAGCTATAGTTAGTTTTCCTGAATTATTAGGCTCTAAAAAGAATTTGTAAGCGCCTAAAGTTACGGCACCACTTAATAACGAAACCGCAAATAAACTTCCAAATTTTTTCATCTTTTTTAAATTTTTGTTCACTCAAAATTATAACAAAAAATATTCCAAAAAACCACTTTAACGCTCGATTAACAATGTTTAACATCTTATTAATAATTCGTACTTTTGTATAAATTAATAAGACGATGCAACTTACCTTTTACAAATATCAAGGGACTGGAAACGATTTTGTCATGGTTGACAATCGAACAGAATTTTTCCCAAAAGACAACACCGAACTCATCGAAAAATTGTGTGACAGAAGATTTGGTATAGGTGCTGATGGCTTGATTTTGCTAGAAAACCATTCGGAATATGATTTTAAAATGGTCTACTATAATTCAGATGGTAACGAAAGTTCAATGTGTGGAAATGGCGGAAGATGTTTAGTTGCTTTTGCCAAACAAATGGGCGTAATCGAAAATAAAGCCGAGTTTGAAGCTGTTGATGGTTATCATTATGCAACGATTGATACGAACGGAATTGTAGCGCTTCAAATGAAAGATGTTGATACAGTAAATCAACATGAAGATTACACTTTTTTAAATACGGGTTCGCCTCATCATGTGCAATTGGTAGATAATTTAGTAGAATTAGATATTAAGACGGAAGGTGCTAAAATTCGTTATTCCGATTTGTATGGAAAAGCAGGAAGTAATGTCAATTTTGTATATCAATTAGCGAATGACATTTTTGCAGTTCGTACCTATGAGCGAGGCGTTGAAGATGAAACTTTGTCTTGTGGAACAGGAGTAACAGCGGTTGCTATCGCGATGCATCGAACCGGAAAAACAAACAACAATATCATAGATTTAAACGTAGAAGGCGGAAAATTAAAAGTTCAATTTGATGTAGATAACGGAAAATACACCAACGTTTTCTTGATTGGACAAGCAACTTTTGTTTTTGAAGGAAAAATTGATTTCGATTTTTGAATTTGTAATTGAACTTGTAAATGATAACATTAAAAGGAACTACCATCTACCTGCGCGCACTCGAACCCGAAGATTTAGAGTTTATCTACAAAATAGAAAACAACGAATCAGTTTGGGAAGTAAGCAACACGCAAACACCATACAGTCGATTTTTGATTCGTCAGTATTTAGAAAATGCACATCAGGATATTTATGAAGCCAAACAGTTGCGATTAGCTATTTGCTTAAACGACACTTTTGAAGCAGTGGGTTTAATCGACTTATTTGATTTTGATCCTAAAAATAATAGAGCAGGTGTTGGGATTGTAATTTCAAATGAAGCAAATCGAAATTCAGGAATCGGTTCCGAAGCTACACAACTTGTTATCAATTACGCATTCAATCAATTGCAATTGCATCAATTATACGCAAATATTGGTTCAAAAAATGAAATTAGTATTTCGCTTTTTACTAAATTTGGCTTTCAAAAAATCGGAGTAAAAAAAGATTGGAATAAAATCAACAATCAATACGAAGATGAAATGTTATATCAATTAATCAATCACATTTAAAAAATAACCCCTTGAACGTAAAAAAAATAATTTCAATAATCGCTGTTGCCGGAATTGTAGTTGCAACTGCAGTTGGTGTTTATGTCTATTTCAAAGCTTTTACACCTAATACTCAATTTTCACAAGATGAAGTTTATGTTTACATTCCTTCGAATTCAACTTATGAACAAGTGGTCGAAATTGTAAAACCGCTTGTAAAAGATTTTGAAAAATTTGATTTCGTAGCCACATCAAGAAATTACAGTACCAATGTTAAAGCCGGAAAATTCCTTTTCAAAAAAGACATGACCAGTTTTGATATGGTAAGAAGTTTACGTTTAAACGTCCCAGTAAAAGTAGCTTTTAACAATCAAGAAACATTAGGAAAGTTAGTACAACGTTTAGCAACTCAATTAGAACCAGATAGTTTAAAATTAGAAGTAGCGTTTACTAATACGCCTTTTTTAGAAGAAAACGGATTAACAGAAGAAACTATCTTGGCACTTTTTATTCCGAATACATACGAGTTCTATTGGAATACACCTGCAGACAAAATCGCTCAAAAATTAGCAAAAGAATACCGTATTTTCTGGAATAATGAGCGTACTGAAAAAGCAAAAGCGTTAGGATTAACTCCAATTCAAGTGTATACCTTAGCTTCAATTGTACATAAAGAAACAGCTAAAGTAGATGAAAGACCAACAGTGGCTGGGGTTTACTTAAACCGTTTGAAACAAGATATGCCGTTACAAGCTGACCCAACCGTAATTTTTGCAATTAAAAAACGTTCGGGCGATTTTGATCAAGAAATTAAACGTGTTTTCTTTAACGATTTGCGAATTAATTCTCCTTATAATACTTATACCAACAAAGGGTTACCTCCTGGACCAATTGCTATGCCTGATGTTTCGGCTATCGATGCGGTTTTAAATGCAGAAAAACACGATTATATTTATTTCTGCGCTAATCCAGACAAACCGGGTTATCACGCTTTTGCATCAAGTTACGAAGCACACCAAGTGAACGCAAAAAAATATGCAGAGTGGGTTACGAAGTTAGGAATTGATCGTTAAATTTTTGAAGCGAATGGTATGGGCTTTCTTGGTTTCCATGTTCCTGCTTTCCGTTGCAATCTTTTATAAAACTTTAGGGTTTTATAAAAGGATTTCCACTGCAATCAGGGCTAGTTGGCTATTCGTTTTTTTGTTTATATCTGTTTTTTCTCAGGCGCAATCAAGTATCAATACTTTTTTAAAACCTTCTGATACCCTAAATAAGTCAAGAAGAACTGACGTTTATATTGGCGAATCCGTTGCTTTGGGTGCTACTTTAATTGGTTTAAATCAAATTTGGTACAAAGATTATCCACAAACTAATTTCCATTTCATCAATGATAATAAGCAGTGGTTACAAATGGATAAATTGGGACATTTATATTCAACCTATCATTTAGGTAGAGTAGGTTCCGAAATGTTACAATGGAGTGGTGCTTCAAGAAAAGAACAATTAATTTATGGATCTACTCTTGGATTAGGATTTTTAACGGTAGTTGAGGTTTTTGATGGTTTTTCACAAGAATGGGGAGCATCTTCAGGTGATATAATTGCCAATGTTTCTGGAACAGCGCTTTATGTATCGCAAGAAGTACTTTGGAAAGAACAACGTATCACGCCTAAATTTTCATTTCATCAAACTAAATTCGCTTCGCAACGTCCAGAAACATTAGGCGCTTCTTTTAACGAAGAAATTTTAAAAGACTATAATGGTCAAACGTATTGGTTGTCGTTCAATGTTCATTCGTTCACAAAAGATAAGTTTGTTCCTAAGTGGTTAAACCTTGCTATAGGCTACGGTGGAGAAGGAATGCTGTACGGAAAAGATGCCGAAGCAATAGAAAATGGAATCATTCAAAACCCATATCGTCAATTTTATCTGAGTTTGGATGTTGACTTGATGAAAATTACTACAAAATCACATTTTTTAAAGACGCTTTTTTCGGTTTTTAACACAATAAAAATTCCAGCACCTACTTTGCAATACGATGAGTATAACGGACTTAGAGCGCACTTCATCTACTTTTAGAAAAGATTAACGTGTTGTAAATCAACATTATAATTTTTTTGTATATTTGCATCGGTAATTTCAGATGGGTGACAGACGCTGAGAAATAACAATTCATGATAAAAAAAAGGTCGTATTTTATAGGATTGACACTCCTAGTATTAATCGTTTCTTCAGGTTTTATAACCTTTAAGGAAGAAAAATTGGAAGGATTTCATTTGTCGAACTACGAAGGTATTAAATACCATGTTCCAAATGAATATGAGAGCGAAGAAGTAATTAGTCCAGTTAAAGTGCCAAATGTTGGTAAATCATTTTCTGGTTTTGCTCAAAAAATGGCTTACAAAGAGTCAAGAGGTATGTTACATTTAGTGAATCCATACGGATACATGGGTAAATACCAATTCGGGAGAAGTACACTACGCACTGTGGGTATTTATGATTTTCAAGAATTTTTACGTAACGCTGAATGGCAAGATGAAGCTTTTAAAGCTTTAATTGCTAGAAACAAGTGGGAATTACGTAAAGAAATTCAAAAATATTCTGGTAGAGTAATTAATGGTGTAGAAATTACAGAATCTGGTTTAGTTGCGGCAGCGCATTTAGGCGGAGCGGGTTCGGTAAAAAAATATTTAAGAAGTAATGGACGCAATGGTTTCAAAGATGGTTTTGGAACATCGTTATCAAGCTACATCAGAAAATTTTCAAATTACGATATTTCGCACATCGAAGCAGATGCAAATGCTAAAGTAGATTTAGAGTAATTTTACATTTTGTGAATAATAAAAATACAAGGTCGATTATGTAAATCGGCCTTTTCTTTTTTCCATTCGTTAACCGTTTTGGTTTTTATGAATTCTGTTGGTAAAGTAATATCACAAGCTACACATAAAAGTGTGTTGGGTTGTAAAATTTGCAACAAATCTTCCATCAATTTATTATTGCGATAAGGAGTTTCAATAAACAATTGCGACTGATTTTTATCTTGCGACAAACGTTCGAAATTTTTTAACGCTTGTTTTTTATCGTTTTTATCGATAGGCAAATAACCATTAAAAGCAAAGCTCTGTCCATTCATTCCACTAGCCATCAAAGCCAATAAAATAGAACTCGGTCCCACTAAAGGTACTACTTGAATTCCTTTTTCATGTGCCAATTTCACAATAACAGCACCTGGATCGGCTACTCCAGGGCAACCAGATTCACTCATTAATCCAATGTTTTCGCCTCTTAATAAAGGTTGGATGAATTCATTGTGTTCAGCAAAATCTGTATGTTTATTTAAGACTGAAATCTTTAAATCGGTTTGTTTTTTCTCCGGATGAATACTTTTGATGAATTTTCGAGCAGTTTTCTCGTTTTCAACAATATAATAATCTACAAAATCAATGGTTCTTTTTATGGTTTGAGGCAAAACATCTTCAGGAACTACCGTAGTTTCTCCAGGATTGGATAAAGTAATGGGAATTAAATACAGTTTGCCTAAAGTGTTTGATTTCATGATATTATTGCTTAAGTTTTCTTGCGATTTCCTCACAAGCTTGGTCTAACATATCAAAAACGTTTTCAAATCCTTCTTGACCTCCATAATACGGGTCGGGAACATCTACGTTTTCATTTGGAAAAATTTCGTTTAAAATCAGCTTGACTTTTGATTTTGCTTCTTCATTTGGAGCCAATGCTAAAACATCTTTGTAATTGGAATTATCCATTACATAGATATAATCAAAAGTATCAAAATCACTTCTTTTGAATTGTCTAGCTCGTTGATTAGTAATGTCTAAACCTCTGTTTTTAGCTGTTGAAATCGAACGCTTGTCAGGTAATTCTCCTGCGTGCCAACCACCAGTTCCTGCTGAATCCACGATAAAATCTTCAGAAAGTTTAGAACGCATAATACCTTCTGCCAAAGGAGAACGGCAAATATTTCCTAAGCAAACCATTAAGATTTTTACAGCCATGAATTATAGCGATAATTTCTTGTTGATATCGTCAACGAATTTACGGAATTGTTTGTCAGTAGTCACTAGGTTATCAACTGTTTTACAAGCATGAAGAACCGTTGCGTGGTCTCTGTCTCCAATTTGCGAACCAATGTTTGCCAAAGAAGCTTTCGTAAATTTCTTAGCAAAGAACATCGCTAATTGTCTAGCTTGAACAACATGACGTTTTCTAGTTTTCGACTGTAAAGTTTCAACATCCAATTGGAAATAATCAGAAACAATTTTCTGGATATAATCAATTGAAATTTCACGTTTTACGTTTTTAACGAATTTCTCAACTACTTGCTTAGCTAAATCAATCGTAACTTCACGTTTGTTGAAAGAAGATTGAGCAATTAATGAAATAATAGCACCTTCTAATTCACGAACATTAGATTTAATATTTTTAGCAACGTATTCGATAATTTCTTCTGGCATTTCTACTCCATCACGGAATAAAATGTTTTTCAAAATTGAAATACGCGTTTCGTAGTCAGGTTGGTGTAATTCTGCTGATAATCCCCACTTGAAACGAGATAGTAAGCGTTGCTCAATATCTTGCATATCTACTGGTGCTTTGTCAGAAGTAAGAATTACTTGTTTTCCGTTTTGGTGTAAGTGGTTGAAGATATGGAAAAATACATCTTGTGTTCCTGATTTACCTGATAAGAATTGAACGTCGTCAATAATCAAAACATCAATTAATTGATAGAAGTGAATAAAATCGTTACGTGTATTTTTCTTAACAGAGTCAATATATTGTTGTGTGAATATTTCAGCCGAAATATACAGCACGGTTTTTTCTGGATATTTGTCTTTTATTTCAACCCCAATAGCGTGAGCTAAGTGGGTTTTTCCTAATCCAACACCACCAAAAATTAGTAATGGGTTGAAAGAAGTTCCACCTGGTTTATTTGCAACCGCCATACCAGCACTTCTTGCTAAACGGTTGGAATCTCCTTCAAGGAAATTATCAAAACTATAATTAGCATTTAATTGCGATTCGATTTTTAAATTACGAATTCCAGGAATAATGAAAGGGTTTTTTAATTCTGGATTTTTGTTCGCAATTGGCACATCTACTTCCTGAGGTTTTACCGCGGTTCTGTTATAACTCGGAATTTGCTCAGTAAATGGAAGTTTATTGCCATAAGTGTTTTCCATTTTAATTTTATACAATAACTTTGCGCCTGGTCCTAACTCTTTAGTCAAGGCAACTTTTAATAATTTAACGTAGTGTTCTTCTAACCATTCGTAGAAGAATTTACTAGGCACTTGAATTGACAACGCATTGTCGTTTAGTTCAACTGACTGAATAGGTTCAAACCAAGTTTTGTATGCTTGATCTTGAATATTGTCTTTTATGAAAGACAGACAGTTGTTCCATACCGATTGCGCAGTTTTTGTCATAAATTCAATTAATTATTACTTGTTTATTTTAGTTTTGTAATAGGTTACAAAAGTGAACAGAACGGAAATTCAGTTCGAATGATTTGGGTTAGCAAATATGTGAACAAAATATTGTAAAAAAAAATTTTTTTACTATTGATTTAATAAAAAAAATTTTGTAGTGAAAATTATCTTTTTTTAGATTGCATTAATATTATTTTAACATGAGAGAATATGTTTATCAAGTCCGTGTACGTTATGCGGAAACAGACCAAATGGGAGTCGTTTATCACGGAAATTATGCGCAGTATTTTGAAATGGGACGCGTGGAATGGTTAAGAAATTTGGGGGTTTCGTATAAATGGATGGAGGAAAACGGTGTTATGCTTCCTGTAGTTTCATTAACAATGAATTACAAAAAACCAGCACGTTATGATGACTTGTTAACTGTTAAGACAATATTAAAAAGTCAGACTTCAGTAAAGATAGAGTTTGACTATGAAATCTATAATGAAGCAAATGAGTTATTAACAACGGGTTACTCAATGTTAGTGTTTGTAGATATGAAAACGGGGCGTCCAATTTTGCCTCCAAGTTATGTTTCTGAGAAGATAAATTCGTTTCTCGAAGTTTAAATTTCGGTTAGTTTTATTTCATATAAATTTTCAAAAGTGTCCAATAAGTTTTGGGCATTTTTTTTTCGGATTGAAATTTCGATTTCGCAATCCATTTCCATTTTTTGAGAAACGATTAGCAGATTTTTTTCTTTGATGATGCGCATTACTTTATTCATGTTCGCATATCCAAAAGAAATAATAAAATGTTTATCAATGGTTCGCTCTACAATTTCAGAATTTTCTAATGCCATTTGGGCTGCAATCTTGTATGCGGAAATCAAACCTCCAACGCCCAATTTTACACCTCCAAAATAACGAACTACCACTACCAATACATTCGTAACTTCAAACGACTGAATTTGTCCATAAATAGGCATTCCGGCACTATTATTAGGTTCACCGTCATCATTTGCTCGATACTGAATTTTTTCTGTACCAATTTGATAGGCATAGCACCAATGACGCGCTGAAAAATGCTCTTTTCGCAGACGCTCCAAAATTTCTTTGATTTCTTCTTCGGTAGTTACAGGAAAAGCATAGCCAAAGAACTTACTGTTCTTTTCTTTGTATAACACTTCTTCAGAAGCCGTGGCAATGGTTTTATACGTGTCTTTTTCTGGAAAATCCATTTTAATAGGTAACTAAAAATAAGGCAAATAATGCTAATCCAATTCCGAACGCATTGCGCAGGGAAATTTTTTCTTTAAAGAAAAGGATGCCTACAAAGGTAGAAACAATTACAATAGCAATGTTATGAATCGTAAATAAAGTAGCACTTTCAAAAGCTTTTGCTTCTAACATTTTGACTAAGAAATACAACGAAAAATAATTGGGTAACCCCAAAGCAATTCCGCCTAAAATATTTCTTCCCGAAAATTGAATTTTTCCGCGAAGTGTTAAAAATAGTACTGTTAGTATTCCCACGGTGAAAGCACAGAAAAAAGTTACTGAGGAAAACAAACCGATTTTTTCTGATGGAACATGAAAAGTTTGTAAGTACTTTAAACTCGCATCAATGGTTCCAGCTCCAATAAATACTAAAACTGGGTAAAGAAGATTGGATGCTTGTTGTACTTCTCCATTTTCTTTTTTTGAAGTAAAATAAACGGCAATTAAAGCTAATAGAATTCCAATAATCTTAATAAAACCAAGTTGTTCGTTGTATAATATAACGCCTAATGAAATTGGAATAATCACAGACATTTTAGAAGCCACAGAAGCCACCGAAAGTCCGTTCCTTTGAGATGTTAATGTGGTGGCATAAAAAGTAGATATAAACACAAAACCAAGAAGAACACTTCCTTTAAACCAATCTTCCTTAATAATTTCTGTTGGTACAATACTCGAATCTAAAAAGAAAAGCCCTACCAAAAACGCAACGAAATAATTTACTACTAAAGCTTGTAAGGCATCAATATTGAATTTGGCGAATAACTTAATAATAACAAATAGGACAGCGTTAAATAAAATGCTAAGTAGTAAATAAATCACAATGGTTTAAATTATTTTTTTATCGAATAGTTGGGTGACATCTTCAACTCCGGGTTGAATGTTCCAAATCTTAAACCCTAATTTTTCAGCAACATCTGTATTTTCTTTTTTGTCGTCAATGAATAATGTTTTTTTTGGGTTTAAATTATGATTGTTAATAACGTATTTGAACGCATTTTCATCAGGTTTTCTTAAGCCAATTTCATAAGAGAAATATACTTTTTCAAAGCAACTATAAAAATCTCTTGCGAAAGTTTGACCTTCATCATGTTCAAATTTTTCAATATGAGTATGATCGGTATTGCTTAAAAGAAATAAACGGTATTTTGAAGAAATCATTTGTAAAAATTCCAATCGATATAAAGGAAAATCGCCCAAAATAGAATTCCAAGCGGCTCTAATTTCAGGTAAATCTGCATTTGGTAGATGCTTTTGAAAACCTTGCATGAATTCGAGTTCGTCAATTTTTCCAATTTCGTATCGTTTATTCAAAGCATCCAAATCGTCATGCCAAGCGGTTAAACCGAGTTTTTTAAATTCTGTTTCAATAGCTTGTTTATTTAAATCAATAAAAACATCGCCAAAATCAAAAATAATCGCCTCAATCATAATTCTTGAAAATTTTAAGTTCATCATTCATTATGTCAAAACCAGCAACCGAATTTCCGGAAAAGGCAGGGGCTAATGTGCCGTTTTGAAATGTTGTTTGTCCAATAAAAACTCTTGCTTCATCCCATAAATTTGCATCTATAAAGGATTGCAACGTTTTAGAACCACCTTCAATAATTACAGATTGTATGTCGTTTTGATATAAAATAGTACAAATTGAAGGAATCAGGTTAATATCAAAGATAGCATTTTCATAGATACAATTTTCAGTTGAAATGAAATTTTCGCTTTCCGTAATAAAAATTGTTTTTTGGGAATTATTCTTAACATGATAGTTTTCAGAAATTTTTCCTGATTTATCCAACACAATTCGAATTGGATTGTTTCCTGAAAAATCTCGTGTATCCAATTTTGGATTATCGTCTAAAACAGTATTTGTTCCTACTAAAATAGCTTGTTCTTCTGTGCGCCATTTGTGAACTAATTGTCTAGAATATGGATTTGTAATCCAAACTGGACTTTTTTCTTCTCTCGAAATCGGGGCAATAAATCCATCAGCGGTTTCGGCCCATTTCAAAATAATAAAAGGTCTTTTCTTTTGATGAAAGGTAAAAAATCGCTTGTTGAGTTCGTTGCATTCGTCTTCTAAAATTCCAACGGTTACATTTTTTCCACTTTCGACCAATTTTTTAATGCCATTTCCAGCCACTTTTGCAAAAGGGTCAACGGTTCCAACTACAACATTCGGGATTTTATTAGCAATGATTAAATCGCAACATGGAGGTGTTTTCCCGAAGTGACTACACGGTTCTAAACTCACGTAAATTGTAGCTTCTTTTAACAACGATTTGTCTTTTACTGAATTCACAGCATTGACTTCCGCATGAGGTTCGCCTGCTTTTTTGTGCCAACCTTCGCCAATGATTTTACCATCATGCACAATCACACTTCCTACCAACGGATTAGGATACGTAGTTCCCAAACCATTTTTGGCGAGTTCAATACAGCGTTTCATGTAAAATTCGTGCGTCGTCATAATACAAAAGTAGTATTTTTAAATAGAATTAATAATCGATTCTACCAATTTACGTACTTTTACCCAACAATAAAAATGCTATGCTAATTAGAGAAATCCAACAAAATGATAATGAGTCGATTGCTAAAGTAATTCGTGATATTTTTCATGAATTAGATGCGCCAAAAGTCGGAACAGCTTATGCAGATCCCATTTTAGATACGTTATACGAAGTATATCAAGCACCACGTTCTGTATATTATGTTGTGGAAAAAGATGGAAAAGTGGTTGGAGGTTGTGGTATTGCGCCTCTAGAAAATGCAGCTGCTTCTGTATGCGAGTTGCAAAAAATGTACTTTGCTCCTGAAATCAGAGGAATTGGTTATGCGGAAAAAATCATTGAAAAATGTTTAGAATATGCCAAAACACAAGGATTTGAAATCTGTTATTTAGAAACCTTATCTTTCATGACAACCGCACAAAAACTATACAAAAGAATAGGTTTTGAAAATATTGATGGTCCCATGGGAAATACAGGTCATAACAGTTGTGAAGTTTGGATGACGAAGAAGTTGTAGAATTAAGATTTCAGTATTAAGAATTAAGACCAATTTAGCTTATGCTACTAAAACAATACAAAACCCACTTTTTCGATTCCTTAAAAAACATTCAGGACGAACAAGAAATCGAAAGTTTCTTTTTCATCCTAACCGAATATTTGCATAATATTAAGCGAGTAGATGTTGCTTTGAATCCGAATTTTGAACTTTCAGAAGATGATGTTGAAAAATGGAATGCGATTTTAGCTGAATTACAACTAGAAAAACCCATTCAGTACATCACAGGAGAAGCTTGGTTTTTCAGATTACGTTTTGAAGTCAATGAAAACACTTTAATTCCAAGACCTGAAACTGAGGAATTGGTAGAGTGGATTTTGAGTTCATCCATCATCCATCATCCATCATCCATTTTAGATATTGGAACGGGAACAGGATGTATTCCGATTTCATTAAAAACTAATTTACCTAAAGCTAATGTATCGGCAATTGATGTTTCCGAAAAAGCATTAGAAGTGGCTAAAAGAAATGCGATTTCAAATAAAGTTGATATTAGTTTTATTCAAGCTGACATATTAGAAGTGGAAGATTTGAGTCAATATTTTGATATCATCGTTTCCAATCCACCTTATGTTCGTAATTTAGAAAAAGAAGAAATCAAGAAAAATGTATTAGACCACGAACCGCATTTAGCGTTATTTGTAGAAGATACTGATGCGTTACTTTTTTATAGAAAAATTGCGCAATTAGCCTTGAAAAACTTAGCTCCAAACGGATTATTATTCTTTGAAATTAATCAATATTTAGGAAAAGAAACGGTTGAGTTACTTGAAAATCTAGGTTTCAAAAATATTGAATTGAAAAAAGACATGTACGGTAATGATCGAATGATTAGGTGTAAAAAGTAAAAAGTAAAAAGTAAAAAGTAAAAAGTAAAAAGTAAAAAGTAATTTTGCACTAATCACTAATCACTAATCACTAATCACTAATCACTAATCACTAATCACTAATCACTAATCACTAATCACTAATCACTCATATCGCAACGCTTCTACAGGATCTAATTTCGATGCTTTTATCGCAGGATATAATCCAGAAACAATGGTCACTATGAATGTTGTAATAAAAGCTGCAATAATCGCCATCCAAGGAATTACAAAAGAAAATCCAAAACTAAAAGCAATTACAGTTCCAAGTAGAATTCCGAATATGATTCCTAAAATTCCACCTATTTGACTTATAACAAAGGTTTCAGTAAAAAACTGCCAAGCAATGGTGCTACGTTTTGCACCAAGCGATTTTCTAACGCCAATCTCACGTGTTCTTTCAGTTACGGAAACTAACATAATGTTCATTAAAGCAATAGTAGATCCAAAAACTGTGATAGCTCCAATAATTACTGCAATCCAATTAATCATCGAAATATTGGAGCCTAATGTTTGAATTAAATCATCACTTCTTTCAATTCCAAAGTTGTTTTTTTCAATTGGATTTAATTTTCTTACTCTGCGCATAGTTATAGTCGCATCATCAACCGCTTCATCTAATAATGCTTCATTGTTTACTTTAACATCTAAATCATAATTAATGTTTGGAGCAGAAAACAATGAACGTGCCACTTGAGTTGGAATCAAAACACGTAAATCTTGACTGTTTCCAAAAGTAGAACCTTTCTCTTTTAAAACCCCAATCACTTTAAATTTGGCACCTCGAATAGAAATAGTTTTATCCAACGGATTGATATTTTCAAACAATCCTTTTTCAAAATCCGAACCTAAAACACAAACGTAATTATTGTTTGAAATATCAAACGAATTAAAATTTCGTCCTTTAACGACTTCTAATCCTTTATTGGGACAATAATTTTCATCAACACCTAAAACAGAAATTTCTGGATCAGTTTTCTTTTCTCCATATTTTACCTCTATAGCCGAACCTGCAGTAAAAGATAAAGATGTTGTAGTAAAAGGAAAATTAAATTTGTCTTGAAAGGATTTAGCTTCAGGATAACTGATGATAGGATTAACACGTTGCTCGGTATCATTTTGATTGATTTCAGAGGAGAAGTCATATCTACTGATAGAAAAAGTATTGGCTCCCATAGAAGCAAAATTTCCAAATAAATTATTTTCTAGGGCCTTAGTTAGAGTTAATATACCAACTAAAAAAGTTATACCTAAAGTAATAATCATTACGGTTAATGCTGTACGCAAAGCCTGACTTCTAATGGAATCAAGCGCAATTTTTGTATTTTCCTTAAATAATCCTACCATGACTATAAGACTAAATAATTTATTTTTTGTTACATATTTAAAGTAAGAAATTTGTCAGTTCGAGCGAAGTCGAGAACTTTTAATGAATGAATCTCGACTTCGTTCGATTTGATAATCATATAGCAGTAACTTGAATTTTTTAAATCTCCGAATTGATTTTTAATACTGCTAAATATATTCGATATTTGCACAAAGAAATTTTTAAGATTTCTATGCTTTCAGAAATCTAAATTCTAAATTCTAAATTTAAAATGGCACAAAAACCAAGCATACCAAAAGGAACCCGAGATTTTTCACCAGCAGAAGTGGCGAAACGCAATTATATTTTCAGTACGATAAAAACCAATTTTGAGAAATTTGGCTTTCAACCTATTGAAACGCCTTCGTTTGAAAATTCCGAAACCTTAATGGGAAAATATGGTGAAGAAGGTGATCGCTTGATTTTTAAGATTTTGAATTCGGGAGATTACTTGGATAAAGTTCCAATGGAAGAACTACAAACCATAAACTACAAACAATTAACTTCTAAAATTTCTGAAAAAGCACTTCGCTATGATTTAACCGTTCCTTTTGCGCGTTATGTGGTACAACACCAAAACGAAATTGAGTTTCCGTTCAAGCGTTACCAAATTCAACCGGTTTGGCGTGCTGATCGACCTCAAAAAGGACGTTTCAGAGAGTTTTATCAATGCGATGCTGATGTGGTGGGTTCGAATTCGCTTTGGCAAGAAGTGGAGTTGGTGCAATTGTATGATTCGGTTTTTAGTCAGTTAGGTTTAGGTGGCGTTACCATTAAAATTAACAATCGTAAAATCTTATCTGGAATTGCTGAGGTAATTGGCGCTTCGGATAAATTGATTGATTTTACGGTAGCTTTAGATAAATTAGACAAAATAGGAGAAGACGGCGTGAAAAAAGAAATGTTAGAGAAAGGCATTTCGGAAACGGCGATTGAAAAAGTACAACCGTTGTTCAATTTCACAGGAACCATCAACGAAAAAATAAAGAAATTAGCGAATTTGTTAGCGAATTCTGAAGAAGGGATGAAAGGCATAAATGAGTTGCAATTTATTTGTGATAACGTTACGACTTTAGGTTTGCAAACTGCTTTCTTGGATTTAGATGTTACGTTAGCGCGTGGTTTAAATTATTACACAGGCGCCATTTTTGAAGTTGCAGCGCCAAAAGGTGTGGCAATGGGTTCGATTGGTGGCGGTGGTCGTTATGATGACTTGACAGGGATTTTCGGATTGAAAAATATGTCGGGTGTAGGAATTTCGTTTGGTTTAGATCGAATTGCTTTGGTAATGGAAGAAGTTGGTTTGTTTCCAGAAGCTGTTTTAGCAACATCAAAAGCGTTGTTCTTAAACTTTGGTGATAAAGAAGCTTTATATGCGATGAAAGCCATTGGAAAATTACGCCAAAAAGGAATCAAAGTGGAGTTATATCCAGATAAATCAAAAATCGACAAACAATTCAAACACGCAGACAGAAGAGGAATTCCATTTGCAGTAATTGTAGGAGAATCGGAAATAGAGCGTGAAGAATTTGGGTTGAAAAACTTAGCTACTGGCGAACAACAAAAAGTGGACTTTGCAACATTAGTTACTTTATTACAATAATTAAAAGCTGAACTTTGTCCTTGAACTTGTAATTGATTTTTATATGAATGTAGACGACGAAGCTAAAAAAGTAATTTGGTCCCTTCAGAATAACAAACGTACTGAAGCAGAACGAAATGTATTTGCTCCAACCGGTAAAAAACCGATGAATAAAAACGTAGTTTATGTTTTGTCGGCGATAGGAATTACTTTTTTAATGAGTTTTGCGTTGTCGTTATTTTCTAAAGAAACTACCCAATTTTGTTTTTTGATTGAAAGTTATTGCTTTAATTCAACCGAAAATCCAATGGCTTACACGTTTTATATTTTCATGAATCTTTGGATTTTGATTTTAGGAATAACCATCGCCTATCGTATTGGAAAAAAAATAGGCGATAGGTTTAAAATTTAATTATTTATCATAATTTTTCCACTAATGTAATTGCCATCATTGGTATTTATTTTGACTATATAAACACCAGTTGCAATGTTTTTAATTGGTAGTTTGATATTGTTTTCAAAGCTGTTTACTCTCCAAGTATTTATTTTTTGTCCAAGTATAGAAAGTAAAATGACTTCTTTAATTTCATTATTCTTCGAATTAATAATCTCTAAATGATGATATTCAGAATTATAAAACACAATATTTTCAATATTTTCTTGAGTATTGTTGGAAAGCGTTTGATTTGAAAAACGTAACGAGAATCTATTGTTTATAGTTCCTGCTGGAATTGTAACACTATAATTTGTTAATCGAATATCATTATAGCTATTTGTAACATTGTCATGTATATAAATGGGTTGATTTAGGTCTAAATTTTCAACACCTTCCAATATAAAACTAACACTTCCTAATTGACTAGATTTTATAGTTATCGGATAAATGGCATTTATGTTAAAATATCCAACACCTTGAATAACTAATTTATAGTTTCCTGATTGAAAATAGGCGTCATCAGGTTGAACATCGATTATTTCTCCATCATATCCTAAATTATAACCATCGTCTGCATTTTCGTTCATAAATCCAATTAAGAGTTGTCGATGAAAATTTGTACTACCAATATATCCTAATCTTATTCGGGTAAAATTATCAGGATTGTCATCTTCATTTCCATTCTCAGTTCTCACTTTTGCGTTTTGTTGTTTAAACATCTCATTTGAGTTTAAATTGGTTTCTTTTACAAATTTTCTTTGACTATTTTGAAATATGATTTGACCACCGTTTGTATTACCTTTTACAAAATATCCTTGTGCAACAGGTATGTATCTACCCGGAATTCTTGAGCTTGAGCCTAATCCGCTAATTAATGCAGGTGAAACTGGAGGAACACCACCAACTAAATTTCGAGCAGCATAACCTTCTTGATATCCTGATAAAATGTGAGTATTGTTTGAAGCATAATGTTCCCAAAAATATAAAGTTCCGGTAATTGCACTTAAATTATTAATGATGAATTCATTTGAATCAAGTGCAGAAGGATATGGATTTCCAATTAAGTTTATGTTGTTAACTCCAATTTGAATTCCAGTATGATTTATTATTCCATTATTTGGTTTTCCAGTGAAAACATAATTTTGAGGTTGAATATTTGGAGGGGCTACAATTCCACTTCCTTTCATTGTGTAGGCTTGTCCTGTTTGAAGTATAGTACTTTCGTTAATCTGTTGCCAATTAGCATATTCTGAAGTGAGATTAATAAATTTATATAGCCAATATCGAGCTAATTGCATTGGGTTTGGAGTTCCATTGTAACCTGAAATCCATGAAATGTTTTGTGGATTTGCAGCATTAGTACCATCTCGAAGTACACTTCCAATAGTAAATCCAGTATTGTTATTTATAGTGCTTGCAATAGAGCTAACTGGTGAAGACCAATAATTGTAATTGTATAAATTACCAGTTCCTTTTTGATCTTTTTCAATAGTACCAATACTTGCAGGATCTAAATCACTATCTGTAGTTTGAAGTAATTGTGAATAATCATGTAAATCTATTTTTCCATCTAATTTCAAATACCAATCATTATGTATTTTGGTATCATTAGTAACATCAATTAGAACGTTTGAATCTACAATCATTCCTAAATCGATATGATTTGTGTTTGAATTGATATTGTGTTTTACATGAACAATTGACCAATCGTAATCCGCAATATCTAATCCACGAATTTGTTTTGAAACCGAGTTCACGGCTGTTGGAAAATCGCCAGTTTGTTCTGTTATAAATGGCATTGGCGCTTCTTGCACAGCAATTGTTTTTACGTTGAATATTTTTGCGCCTGGAGTAGTATCAATTGTTGAGGTTGTGTGATTATCAATTACATCGTCTTTATAATTATCTAATTTAAAGTAACGAACAAGATTGATCCATGGCAAACTTGGAATGTCTTTAGGGATAATAGTTCCACGAGTTATACTATTATTGTCTTGTATTTCTTGGTACACCATTTTTTGGTATTGGGAATCGGTTAATGCTATATTAAATAGGCGAACTTCATCAATTTTACCTTTAAAAAATTGTGTATTAGTGATTGAGTTTTTTCCAATGGTAAAAAGGGAAGTATCTGTTATATTTCCAGAAATAGATGTGCTATTTACCATTTCGCCATTAATATATAATTTTAATAGTTCGTTTGGACCATCGTAAACCGCACCAATATGAATCCATTGTGCCGAATTTAGAGCCAAATTATCACTTAACATTGTACCGTTAGCAACTACTTCTACTTCTTTGGAATTATTTATTTTAATGTAAAATTTGTCTTGACCTGCTACAATTCCTTCAGAAGAAAATGCTGAGTTGATATTGATCCAAGCCATTAATGAAGCATTTGGCCAATTGGTTATAACGTTGTTGTCAGTTGCATAATCATTTCTACCATCAAATTCGATGAATAATTTTCGTTCTAAATTTCTAGGTGAACCAAAAACAGTATTATTAGTATCAAAAGCGTCTAAAATTCCATCACCATCGGTATCTGTCGTTCCGTCAATAATTCCATCGTTATTGGTGTCTAAACTAGCGTAAAGGGTTTGTGAAATATCAAAAGTTACTCCGTTTGACATTACATCTAAATAGTCAGGAATTCCATCACCATCAGTATCTTTAACATAATCAATAAAAGGAGCTACATTAGTGCCTTGATTATTATTTCCGTAAACATTAAAAGCATAATCATAAATATCTAAAATTCCATCACCAAAACCTTCTAAGGTACCATCACCATCAGTATCTTTATTTCTAAAGTTTTCTGATTCAGGTCCGTTTCCCGCTCCATCTCCATTAATGTCTCCATCTCCATTTTCATAACCTGCATATGCATTTGTATTTCCAGCCCAAGATTCATCAACGTCAAATACACTATCATTATCGCTATCTAAATCTAAATAATTAGGAGCACCATCACCATCACTATCAGGAATAATATTAGATTCTGCTACATCGTGCATTCCGTTTTGATTGCTATCAACCCATTGGTACAAATAAGCTTTTCCATCAGATAAATTACCCAAACCCACTTCAACTACATCTGGAATTCCGTCATTGTCAGAATCTAAATCAAATACATCAGCAATAGTATCTCCGTCTAAATCACACAATGTTTGCGAAATTAATATATCGTCTAAAGCCAAATCATTCCCTGTTCCTCCTGTTTCATTATTAATGAAAATTACTTTAAAAGCACTTACATTAAGATTGATATTTGCTGTAAAATGCTGCCAATCACCAGCTAAATTTCCAGCTGTGGTAGGCGGAATATCTCCGGTTTCAATAAACGTAATTAAGTTATCACTCATGTCAAGAAATTCTACTCGTACATCAGGTCGTAATCGAGTTGCAATTCCAGGAGCATCAGTTCTATCTAAGTTTAAAACCCAAAAGCTGTAGGTAATTGGGATGTTTGGTAGTGCACCTGTAATGGTTGCTGTATAGAAAATGCCTGGAGTGTATGACGCATTAAAAATTGCCATTCTTCCATTTGGGTTTCCAGTATGATCGCCACCCATGTGCCAATATGAAGGTGCCCAAGAAGCAATTTGTGCAGATGGACCAACGGTGTATTTCCCATCATTTAAGTCGGTTAAGTTCAGGTTAGGACATTCTGGAGTGTTTATTCCAACAGTTCCATCTTCAAAACAATAACTCGTTAGTGCATTATAAGTTGTATTGATGGTTGTTCGGCTTCCAGCTCCAAAAGTTTCATAAAGAAATTTATAATTTACTTTATTTCCATTTAAGGAATTGCAATTTGACTCTTCAACATTGTCTTTAATTCCATCATTATCATCATCTATGTCAATATTGTCAAAAATTCCATCATTGTCACTATCATAAAAAGTTTGAATTCCTTTTCCTGTAATGTCAAACAAAAACGGACTTACATCATCGCTGTTACTTGCAATAGATATTTGTGCAGTTTTAGTTCCAATAGAGCTTGGATTAAATTGTATTTGAAAAGTACTAGAATTGTTGATATTTATACTGCTATTCGGGTTTTGTATAACTGTAAAATCAGAACTTCCATTTATTTGTATGATTGGAGTTCCTGTTAAGTTAATTGTGTTTGAACCAATATTTTTAACACTAAAAGTTCTCAATACAGGATCAGAGATAATTTGAGTTTCACCAAAGTCACTTCCATAATTAGAGGTAGCTGAGGCATTATGTGGTATTACATTATTGTTAGTTCCAAGAATTTCTAAATGATTTCCTATAATATTTCCATACAAACTTACATTGTCAATGAAATAATAATCGGAGGTATTATTTGAACCATTTAATTCATCAAATCGGATTCTAATCTTAACTTGTGTGTTGCCATTTGGAATAGAAAATGTATAGGGTGATCCTACAGTATTACCAGTACTTGCAGCATGATTGAACGCATAAACATCTGATGTAGTACTTGTTTTTCCATCAATTAGCTTTATTGATGTTGCATATGAAACGCCATTATCGTAAGAAATATCTAAAAATAAATCATCATTGTCGTCAGGAGTTCCATTTGATGAAAAATATAGATTTAAGATTACATTTGTATAATTGCTAATGTTTACGTTGTCAAAGCTTATGTAAGGATCGTCAGGTGTGCTACTGCTTGAGCCTCCTAGGCGTAATGAATTTGGTGATGAAAAATAGGTTGAAGAATTTACACCAATTGAGCCAGAATTTAAAGTTGAATTATAGTTCCAGTTATCCTCAGAACTACTGTCAAAACCTTGATAACTTATCTGTTTTTGAGATAAAACAACAAAAAAATTTAAAATGAAAATTAAATTTAATACTAAATTTAGCTTTCTAGATGAGCCTTCTTTTTTCATAATTTTATTTCTTTAATTAAAAGTTTAGTTCATTACTTTTATCGGGGGAAGAAATTTATTTTATGGCAAATAATTGAAAACTACAGTTGAAGGAGTATATAATTTTATATAATAATTGCTTTAAGCAAATTAAATTACACATAAAATTATTTAAAAATTACACAATATTAAATAGATAATTAATAACCGTTATGTTTTTATTAATAACTGATGAAGACTAATGATTAGATGAATATAAAATGGTTGTTGGGATATTAAAAAATTGATTACTAGTTATTTAGTGTTTTTAAATATTTCTTTAACAATTTTTTCGTAATTTTTAGCATTGCCTGCTTTTTTAATTTTTTTATAGGTTTTTTGAGGATCAGAAAAAGATTCTGAAAAGTACTCCCAAAAGCCAAGCATTTTCATTCGAATAGGGGTAGGGCCTTGTAAATACGCATCGTATTCTCGGTAAATTTCGTCATGAAACGCTTCGAAAATTTCAAATCTTTTTTTGGGATATTCCGTTGTATTGTTTTTAATCATAAACGGTAGAAAAGGGTCGGCAATTAATCCTCTACCAATCATCCAATGGTCTATGGAAGGAAATCGTTCTTGTAATTCTTTAAATTTAGTTACTGAAGTAATATCTCCATTATAATAAATTTTATGCTTTGTATGGTTCAAGCATTTTTGAAATGAATCTAAATCTACACCGCCTTTATATAATTGTTTTCCAATTCGGGCATGAATCGCAATATTTTTAATTGGATATTGATCTAAAATAGGAAAAACCTCTAAAATTTCGGTTGGATTATCATATCCCATTCGCATTTTCATTGAAACAACAATATCCGTTTCATTGTGAACGCGTTTTAAGATGTGTTCAATTTGCGAAGTATTACTAATAAGTCCAGAACCCATACCGCATTTAGCTACCATTGGATAAGGACATCCTAAGTTCCAATTTAATTCTTTGTACCCAAATTGTTGCACATATTTTGTTACAAATAAAAATTCTTCGGCATCATTAGTAATGATTTGTGGAATAACCTCTAAAGTAGTGTTGTTTTCGGGAAGAATATCACGCTCGTACGAACCTTTTACAACTAATTTACCATTTAATTTAATGTAGGGAGAATAAAACGTATCAATGCCACCAAAGTGTTTATGAAATGCGTTTCGAAATCTAAAATCGGTGAAACCTTGTAATGGAGAAGAAAGTAATGTGATATTCATGAAGCAAAGATAAGAGAAACGAATTGATTACTATCTTTTCTGTTTAAATATCCAATCATAAATGGCATTTTCATGAAACAAGCGTTCAACATTGCTGTGATTTCCACCTTTTATAATGGTTAAAGTAACATTAGCATTTTCATCGCATTTTTTTATAGCCTCTACTATTTTTTTTGATTCCGACATGGGTACAATATAATCCACATCTCCATGTTGAATCCATAGTGGAATAGTAGCTAATTTGCAACCATCTTTGACATTGCCGCCACCACAAATAGCAATAGCTGCTGTAATTTTATCAGCGTATTTTCCAGCAAAATGTAAAGTGCCATAACCACCTAAGCTCATACCTCAAACATAAATTCGGGATTCGTCAACGTTATAGTTTTTCTTTACGTATTCTAAAACTTCTAAAACTTTATCTGGATTCCAACTTCCTTTAGCTAATTGTGGTGCCACGACAATAGCAGGGATTATTCTTCCTTTATCCATTGCACGTAAAACACCATAGCGTCTCACGCGATTTAAATCAGTTCCAGAAAGACTTTTTCCGTGTAGAAAAATTAAAACGGGTTGTTTTTCATTTTCTCGGGAATTAGTCGGGACATTTATCCAAAAAGGGTAATCGGTTTTGTTCTTGATGGCTTTTAATTGTGAAAAACCCAAAGAGTAAACCAATACGAAAAGAAGTAGAAATAATTGTTTTATCTTCATAATCAGTGTGTTGTGGTTAAAAAATAAAACCCGAAATTTACAAAAGTAAAATTTCGGGTTTTCGTAGCGAAGACGGGAGTTGAACCCGTGACCTCAGGGTTATGAATCCTGCGCTCTAACCAACTGAGCTACCTCGCCAAATGTTGGTCTCACATCCTTGTTGAATGCGGGTGCAAATATAAAACTAATTCTTTTGTTTGCAAATATTTTTTGATTAAAATAAATTAAAATATTTTTTTGTTAATTCGATATATTCTGTATATATTTCCA
>JACCEA010213327.1_pt1 | contig 41227 bp, 35 predicted proteins | sample 7449851 | NCBI WGS metagenome assembly JACCEA01 (sample SAMN15323453, study PRJNA562643) | freshwater metagenome | isolation source: river surface water | place: USA:Blue River Watershed | collected 2017-08-18 | reverse complement strand
TCTCCAACTCCTTCAAAATGGTGGCACAATCACTGGTAACAATAATCTTCTCCAAATGGTTCAAGACCAATTTATTCATTCCGTTTGGACCCATAGAGGTACGAACCATCCCAGCAATTGCCTTTCCTGCCTCAATGTTCTTCAAAACAGCACCTTGTAAACCTTCATAACTACGGTGTCCTTCCTTCAACATACCCTGGAGACCAGCGGCAGCATTTAAGTTCATTGATTTCGCCATCTTTCTCTTTTTCCTTCTTTCTTTCTCAACACCGAGGTTAATAATAATTGAATGAACAAGTTGTGTGCTCGAACAATTCATGGAAAAAACGACCACCAGAGAAAACGAATTTCAAAAAGGCGACACTATGATAATTAAACAATTCCTTAAAAATCGTTTCTCATGGTGGGAAGTTATTTCATTTATGTGGCGGTTTCCACGGGATAAATAGCAAAAATGGGTTTTCAAAAAGAGAGGAAATCCAAAAACCCTAATTCTTACTTATGGTGCGAATAATTGACGTTTTCTATCGAAAGTCCCACAACCAGTGGCGCACCACACAAATGAGAGGCGAATGGTATGATTGATTATTAAGTACGTGAAAAGTAAATTATTGATCAAATAAACAACAGTAGCACAAAATGTCCTCCACTGGAATTGCTGTCGGTCTTAAGAAGGGCTTCCCTGTCACCAAGAAGGAGAAGGTTGCCCGCCCATCCAACAACAAGGGAGTAAGTAGCAACCCAAAATTACACATCCCTAGTAGCAAATTCTTCGTCAAACTTGGAAAGTAACGACCTTGTAGAGGTCGATCGACACGCTGTGTGTCGTGGCTTTTCGTAATCCAAATGTCCATGATCAGTGTATGGTGGAGCTTCATGTTGGGCACTTTCTCAATTTGCTCGTGAATTTTTGTTCTAACCATAGTAAACGGTTTTTTGTGGTTCTGATCTGGTTCTGATAGTTTTGACGAAGATTCTATGTTATCTACACCCTATCTTACTATTTTAAGCGTTTACTTACATGCCTCTTTGTTCTGTTGAGCAGAAGCTTTCCAAGCGCACCAAGTTCGTTCGTGAGTTGGTCTCCGAAGTTGTAGGCTTGTCTCCTTATGAGAAGAGATTGCTTGATATGCTCAAGACTGGTGGTGCTAGTTCTGAGAAGCGTATGTACAAGTTCGCCAAGAGAAGAGTAAGTTGCCGATAGTTGATAATTTTGTTGAAGACCCATCTTACTCATTTCGTTCTACTTTTAGCTTGGTACCCACACCAGAGCCTTGAAGAAGCGTGATCAGATCAAGGAAGTATACGGCAAGATCAGAGCTCGTGGTGCCATGGCTTAAACATGTTGTATATATATGGAATGTGTTTGAATAAACTCGCCTCTTATAATTGAGTTGACTTCATACTGACCTATGGCAAAAAGTAGTGCATGCTTTTTAGTCTGTTGTAATATTGATCACTAACAAAACAAACTTACACTACAATGGCAGCTTTTTTTATAGTATGACACTCTATATTATCATTACTCCAATGAGAAACCTCTATATCTTGTAATATACATACAATACAAATATCAACGGAATTTAGAAAAACTATCTTAATCAGAATCTTCGGATAAATCACTATCGATGTCATCACTATCATCATCTGATACCTTTTTATTTTGCCCTCGTTTTGGACGGTGCTCCTTCAGGACTTCTTCGTCGACTTTATCTGATGTTAGCATTCCGTCGTAATCATCTTTAGATAGTTTTCCCTTCTTAAACTTACGAAAAAGCATTTCTTCTGCAGCGAGGTCATCCCATTCCTCTTGAAATTTTGCCCGCATGGATTTCTTTGCCTTCCTTTCTCTTTTCTTATCAACACGCTCGAACTGTTCAGCGGGCACCCACTGCTGCTTCTTGTTTTTCTTTTCCTGCTCTTCTTGTTCAGCTTTATCTTTGGATTCCTTTAATCGCTTTAATCTTGCCTGCTCCTTTTCATGATGGCGATATGGGATTGTGGAGGTATCTATTGGATCGGTGTCAAAAACTATTGGTTTGCCCTTCACACCTCTTGTCTCAGCCATCTTCGGTAGTCTCAGTAATCCATAGGCTCTTCCTAAGGAGCCAATATCCAAATTCTCTAAACGAAAAATGTAAGAACAAAGATTTTCTGTATAAGCCTTGACATAACTCATGAACGCTGTAGACCCCGACTCAAGAAGGTCACGGTCACTCTTGGCCAGATCCTTCAAAGCAGTTAATGCATCCACGGGAGAACTACAACTGGCACTGGAAGATGATGAAGATGGTGCTGATTGCTTGCCTGACTTTGGTTTGGACAATTCACCAGGGACAGCAGCCGATTGAACAGCAGCATGTGCAACAACTTCATTGATAACTTCTTGTCGGAAAATATCAGCATCATCACCATTTTTTAGTGGAACACCACGTCCTCTGAGTAAAGCAATGTATGATTCTTCTTCTTTAGTGATGAACAACAAGGCTCCACCCTTTTTACCAGCTCTAGCTGTTCTACCTACACGATGAACAAAAAAGGCGGGATCCTTTGGTGCTGCTAATTGCACAATCCAATCCACATCAGGAATATCAATACCTCTTGCTGCAACATCAGTGCTAAACATAACACCAGCTGATAAGGATTTGAATTTTTTGTACAAAATTGAACGCTTTTTGGCAACCATTTTTCCATGGAATCCAACCACTTGAACGGACTTTGCCAAAAGGGGCGTAAACTTGGACATTTGATGAAAAGCATTAGAGTAATAGTCAACACATGCGCAAGTGGCACAAAAGACAATGATTTTATCGTTAACATGAGTATTGATGAAATCTATCAACTCTTTGGGACGTTGATCGTATTCACGCATCAAAAACCAGTTATCCAAACTAGAAGGAGTCGCGAGCTGTGTTATTGCCTTCCCCTCGGCATCAGTAACAGCACTACCAGCAATACCTGGCTTATTCTGAACTCTTACTGAGACTGAGACAGGATTTCGCAAACCTGCTCTGGCGAGCTCCTTGACTTCCTTTGTCTGTGTGGCTGAAAATAATCCAGTTCGACGCTGCTTCGGAAGCATACTTAAAATCTGATTGATCGAGTCCTTGAAACCCATATCCAGCAAAGTATCCGCTTCGTCCATCACTAATACCTCTAATCGCTTCAAGTTGATTTGAGAATTTCGATTGAAAATGTCCAATATACGACCTGGTGTACCGACAATGATTTGTCCTCCATCCCGAAGGTACTCCGTAGTATTATCTTGCACCGACGTACCACCGACAAACAAGGAACACTTGAGAGTGATATGATGAACAGCAAGCTTTTGAAATACTTCGTGAATTTGGATTGCAAGCTCCCTTTGAAACGGGATCGTAAATGTTAAAAATTTGAGTAGAGAGTAAACTCAATCATACCTAGTGGGAGCGATTACCAATGCACCTATGTCATATTGAGCCAAAGGGGGGTCAATTCCCTTACACATCTCAAATATGGGGATGCCAAATGAGAGTGTTTTCCCAGATCCAGTCGTTGCTTCGACACAAACATCCTTATGTTGCAAAAATAGGGGTATAGAAGTGGCTTGAACAGGAGTCATATGTGTAAAACCGAATGACTCAATCGCTCTTAACGATTCCTCCGACAGTTTCGGAGAAATGTCTGTGAACCGATTCGACTTTGCCATTGGATGATGAAATGAAGATCGAACAATCAAAGTCTTGCTATAGAAATGTTCAAGAATCGATAATGCTAAATCGGAAAGCATGGGTCGCGCGGAGAAGCAATGGTTAGGTGAAGCTGTGCACCACGAGTTACACGATGAAAGGTGGTGATAAATTTTATCTACGTATAAGGCGCCTTATATCCAATAGGTATCACAATTAGTATAAGGCCTAACCATCTGGCTTGTTCATAGCATGATGCAATTGGCCAGTTTGCACTTGATTAAAAGTTGAAAAATTTAGAGGCTAAAATAAAAACACCATTGTACCACCGGAATAGGTGGCACAACCAAAGACGAAGAAAAACACAGAAGATAGATATAATTACATATTTATATTGAAGTATTGTGGAGGGCTAGAGTGGAACATTTGGATACACTATTAAAACAGTTAAGAACACCATTTAGTGGTGCTCAGGACCCTTGAGGTTCTTCAAGTGCTCAATCTCAACAACAATCTGTGAGTGAATGAGACGTCAAAATCAGAAACATCAGAAATACAATAGACTTACTGGTGGCTCATCAAACTGATGGACATTTGGAGGGGAATCAAGAACCCATTCCAAAGAATCAACCAAGTCAGGAATGACGACATCCTTGTCACCATGGTGGAGGTGAGTGCCCATGAATCTAACAGCGGAAACTGGGACAGCTGGCTTACGGAAAGCTGAAAAGGAGGAACGAAAACACGTAAGACATTTAAGTTTGCGTGTGGGAGTAGGTTTAGATATAACACAGTTACGATATGGGATATCAGCAAATCTTTTCAACAGAAATAAAACGGCTGAGTACAGTATCGACATATTGAAACAGACTGAACGAGAGATCACGGTACATGCGAAAATTTCATCATGATTCAAATTAGTCGGATCATCCATAACTGTACTGCTGTGCCGTTTATCAAATCTGTCCTCGTACGGAAATGAACAATTGACTCGATTTGCCGAAAAATAGAAAATGTACACAAATTTTTATTCATATTTTTTTCTCTTACTTACCAACAGCACTCTTGGTAGCAACACGAGAGAAACGAGCCAACATTTTATATCAGAGAAGACTATCGAACAAGTTTGATTTGTTGTTCAAAAGAAGGTTATTTAATCGGCTATGTTTTTTCGTGTGTGGGCGCGACGAAGAGCTGCGAGGTTTTGCAATCTCGGGTTTTCGGTATAAATTGCGTCCGTGCGTTGGTTTTAAATATGTATATTTCCTATTCTATAGTTTTGAGAAATTGCATAATTGGTCCCGCGCAAAACCCAGAAACGGCGCCCATATTGTGACACATACTTTTAATTGAAGGTTGCAAATGAGACCAGAAGTCAAACGTAATATTTCGTTCAAATGAAGTACAGTTTGCTGCAATTTGTGGTGCAGCTTTTGGTGGCTCTGATAACATTAGAGGCGCGATGTCCCAATTCGTGCTCTGGACATGGCTTGTGCGGCGTTGGCAACACATGTTCATGTTTTGATGGATGGAATGGCGGAGCTGCCGATTGCTCATTCAGTGCGTGCCAGTTTTATACCGGACATCATCAATATTACTCACTTCACTCTACTCACAGGAACTTGTCCAAGCGGCACAGCCTGGGTTGATAAAGCTTATGCTGTTGACCAAGCACATCAAGTCATGGAATGTTCGAATGCAGGCATTTGTGATCGAAAATCTGGTTTATGTAAATGTTTTGAAGGATTCACAGGCACAGCGTGTCAGAGAAGTAAGTTTCGTTCCGCTTATCAAATTTTTTTTTTAAAGTGCTGACTGTTGTTAAACAGATACTTGTCCGAACGATTGCTCTGCTCATGGTTCATGCGCGACGATAAAAGATATTTCATTATACTCTGGTCCAGACTATGATAGCACATCTGAATATGCCGGTGATGGAAAAGGTGTTGTTTATACGAACTGGGACAAAGATTCGATTCAATTTTGTGAATGTGATGATGGATTTTTCGGTGCTGATTGTTCACTAGGTTGGTGTGACATATATACCATAATTCTTTGACTTTATTTATTTATTGATGAATAGTTATGTGCCCCAAGGGTGACGATCCTCTTACATCGAATCAAGAATATAGAAAGATCAGGATGCATGTTAAAACTACCGGTTCGGTAGATTTATCTGGTCAACTCGGTTTTCGGTTTCATGGCAAAACAATTTTCTTTCCACTGGAATACTATTATTCCAATGTGACCTGTAATGACAAATTTGCTTTCTTGGGTAAATTTGCTCATGTGGGATGTTCACAAGTGACCGTTAATGAAAAGCATTTCTACTATGAATTGGTCTTCTACAGCTGGCCGATTTATCCAAAGGACAATAATCTGTACTCTCATGATGGAAATCCCAGCATTACAGAATTTTTTTGTGATACAACATACTCTTCACATGGAACATATTGTGACTTTGAGGATCTTGTTGCTATTAACGTTCGAGGTGAGAAAAATCTGCTATTTTTATTATTTCTTGCTGTAATCGGAATGCTACCATTCGCAGAGTATGCCTACTGTTCCAATCGAGGAACATGTTCTTTTACGACTGGAGCATGTTCTTGTATTGATGGTTACGGTGGTCCAGCTTGTAGTAATGCAACATCAGTATACCAATCAGGTTCAAGTTCTTCTCCTGGTATGATTGTAAACATCAACGCCTATAACTTTACTTCGTCTGCTATTCACGTCCAAACTGCAAAGTCTCCAGCAGCAGATTTCAAAATGTTTGAAGCTGTAGCGAATGGGGAAACTATTTTTTTTATTCGTGGTGATGGATTGGTTGGAATGTCAAAGCTTCAGACTCTAACTGGAGGACAAACCATTACCGGTGGAGGATTGTCAATTGAAAAGGATGGTTGCACTATTTTCGATGGTGGTTTGGGTGTGTTCAACTATGGCAAGAAAGATGCAGTTGCAACTTTCACTTCCAAATATACAGGGCAGTATTCCACCGCATTATATTCAACACTAGCAGTCAACACATATGGATCCAACCCAACTGGACATTACTTCTTGATTGGTAGAAATCGAGACAAAGTTCGTTTAAGATTGCGTGCTGACGGTGCAGTGATGATAAATGGAGGTGGTTTACATGTAACAGCAGGAACAACAATTTTTTCGGGTGGATTGACCGTATCTGGTGGAACTACGATTAATTCGAATGGTTTGGTTATTGAATCCGGAGGAATGATTATGACTGGTGGATTGACGATCAACTCCAATGGTATTCGTGTTGGTAGTGGTGGCATTCAGGTTATTGCTGGGGGTGTTTCTATTTCCAGTGTAGGTTTGCGTGTTGTTAGTGGTATTTCCGTGTTGTCTGGTGGAGTTGTTGCCACTGGAGGAATTTCGGTTAACACACTTGGTTTGAAAGTAACCGGTGGCTTATCCGTCAATTCTATGGGAATGCAAATCACAGGTGGTATGACCATTCATAATAGTGGCATGGTTATAACAACAGGTGGATTATCGATCACGCAAGGGGGCATGTACATCACCACATCGGGATTGACAATCGCCAGTGGTGGTGTTCGTGTACTTACAGGTGGAGTTACAGTTACCACTGGTGGTCTTACTGTCAATCACGGTACCGCCTACTTTCGAGAAGGAATGCGATCGGATGCCGGACTGACAGTGCGCGTGTATCCTGCTGTGTTGTATGGTGGTGCGGCAGTTTCGGCAGGAATGGAGGTCACGCTCGGTATGACAGTTCATGACTGGGGTATGTCAGTCTCTGGCGGTCTCACTGTTAATTATGGTATGGCTAAACTTTTGGATGGTTTGTATATCAGTAACGGCTTAACAGTTTGGGGTTATGTTGATTTGCAATCCAATCCAACCATTTTCTCCGATCGTAGATTGAAAGAAAATGTGACTAAGATAGATGATGCGCTTGAAAAGGTCACGTCTGTTCGTGGTGTTTACTTTAATTGGATTCAAGATGGCTCTCACAATATGACTTTTGACAACCAACGTCATATCGGCGTAATTGCACAAGATGTTAAGAAAGTTTTACCAGAGTTGGTGAAAGGTGACGAAGATGATAAGGATGGGGGTTTCCTCAAAGTCGATTACCTTTCAATGGTTCCCGTTGTGGTGGAGGCAATTTCTGATTTGAATGATTTGATTAAAGAAGTTCGTGGGGAATGCTTAGATCTTCCGCCCGTGATGACTACAGATGGAAAAGTAAGCCAATTAGAATTATTGAAAAAGGAAGTGATTGAACTGCGAAATTCTAACATTGAAATCGAAAATATCATCAAGCAAATGCGCCAAGACATAAATGATATGAAGATGAAAGCTCTTTAAGTCTTGTATTGTATATATTTGTCAAAGTTACTGTGTGTGTTCGTGTCTTTCTTGTTTTGTGGTGTTATTATATTATTTGACTTTTTTGACGTAACATAAGCAAGTTGCCCATCCAAAACGACTCTTGTGCAGTTGATTTGAAGAACATAGAAACTAGTTATATTTATAACCGTCAGTAAACGTTAAAAATTCGGTTAAACTCAAAAAATCGCTGTGCGAAATGAGCCAGGAATGTACTCTGCGAACGGCCGTTCGGAGTTGGCGTCGCTCTGCCGAAGTGTCCGCCAACCATGGGCAAGACTGTCGCTCATGAATTTTTTATTGTAATTAAATTTAGAAATAAAGTATTGAGTGTTTCTGAAATCAGGTTAACGCGGAAAATTGACAAAAAGGTCCTTCAAGATATATTAAACAGGTGAGTCGAGATTTTTTTTTGTAAATATTGTGGGGAGTTGAGTATATTTGTGTGTTTCTTCCCGTGTTTCCACCATATGTATATGATATTGACTTTTTCAGGGTTTCGTTCACTTTAGAATTTTTGCGAAGATACGCGATCGTTTCTAGTTCTTCACATTATTCGACCATCTTGATCATCGTTTTGTCTCATTTGCTTGATTTGTTCGTGAGATCATCCTTATTTTAAGGTATCCCTCTTGATCGTGCTGATCCTCTGCTCCAGTCCATATAAAACTGTTTGTGAAGACAAAGAAATGGCGTCCAGATCAAGCAACTCAAAAGATTTCGCCCAAAAGAGACGGTAAGTGATATAACTAAGTATTTTCACAGTCATTCCTCGAAGATAAACTTCTAGTTTCTACCTGTGACCACCTTGTACTGTTTTTTTGACCACCTTGTACTGTTTTCCTATAAATTTGTTTTCGTGATAATCACTTCACTGATTATCAATGTTATGGAATTAAATAGGGCTCGTCGTGAGCAGCGGATTCGCGAAAGTTTTGATCGTATCCAAGCATCGGTTATCACTAGTGACTCTCATAAATTTGCTGCTCGACATCCAACTCGTGTTGTTCCTGATATTCCAGGTGGGGAATTTTACATTTATTTTTGCTTTGATTGGAGATAATTAATCATGGATTTAGGCATGTTTGGCTTGAGTAAGGCTGAAATGAAAAAGGACAGTAAAGATATCGAGCGATGTGGTCAATTTATGGTAAGATGCTGTTTGTACTTGAAGTATCTTTCGATTATCTTCGTTGTTCATAGTATGCTGGAGAATTTGAACCTGGAGAAGATCGGATCATTCGTTCTCAGCGCCCTTCAACAAATGAAGACTCTTCATTGCTTCGTAAAGCAAAGCGTCTTAAGCAATGGATTGCAAATCCTGTTTCACAAGGGAAAGATCTTGATTATTGGCATTTCAAATGTCAAGATGCAAAGGCAAAGTTGAATGATATCGAGTTACAAAGTGAAGAATGGAATATTCAATTTGAACAATCTCGTAAGATGTGTCTTCAAGCATATAACGACATATCGAATGGAAATCGCAAATTGAAACGTCAAGCTAAACATCTTTATCGTTTATGTGAAAATGAATGTGCTGTACTTGGTAATGGAAGTACGAATGGGGGTAGTACTAAAACTTTTACAAATAAAGATTTGGTTGAAGAATTAGCTCGTCGTGATGAATTATATGAGAAATTACAAGAGGAAATGTTTGCGTTGATAGAAGAACAGGCTGTAACTGTTACTTTGACAGAAGAAGATTGTTTGAATTCATTTGATGACTTTTCAACCAGTGATCCAAATAGTATTAAAGTGAAAGTAGAAGACAATCAACATCCTATCAATATCAAATCAGAGCCTGGCACCACTACTACCGCACCATTATCAATGGCTATGGAAGTTACAGATGACGATGCGATGAAAAGCGATATCAAACAAGAAAAAGATGAAGATGAGACTAATGAACCTTGTACTGATAGACGTCATTTAACAAAACAAATGATTGGAATATTACAACAATTACAAGATTTCATAACACGAAGTGAAAGTATGGAAAATGATGTCGATTGGTTCTTTGTGGAACAAGATAATTTGACGATGATTGAATCATTGATTCAGAAAGAATTTGTCACTACTAATGGTAAAGACAATAATAAAATACCTTCTATCTCTACCAATACTACTACCAATAGTAGCGACTTGTTGGCTCCTCCTCCACCACCACCGTCTTACGGTTCTAGTGCTGCAACTGAAGAGAAAGATGCCATCAATCAAGCATTTATTGAAAAGATTTTGCATGCAGGGAAGGGAGAGAATTGTGAAAACAATGCAGCGTTGCAAGCGCTAGCAAATAAAGTCTTTGATGCAATGGATCCAGCTGGTGCAACAACTACTCGTAAGAAGAAACAACGTGTGAATCCTGAGCAACCTTTATTGATGCAAACATTCCCTCGACATCGTACAGAGATTGATTTACCACTGTTACTCAGTCCCGCGAGTTGCTTTGAAGATCGTTATATGGGGGTCCGTAGATTTGAAACAATTTTTTCTCCTGCCATTGATAATTCAAATCCAGATACAGTACAATCCACTGGTCATGAAAAATTGTACCATGTCGTTAATCCTGTACCATTATCGTTACAACAATTAGAAGATGAGATAATGGAACGTTGTCAACTACAAAGTGAAGCGGCTTATACTGCTGAAAAAATCAAAAAATTACAATCGTCGATTGTCGAATTACAGAAAATGTTCCAAGAAGCTACAAATGCTCGTAATCGTGCATTGCAGTTACTACGCTTGGCTGAAATTGAGGATCAAAATGATCGCATCCGCATGAAAAATAATCTTGTACAATATGGACTTCTTCCTGGTGAAATTCCAGTCAGCTCTAGTGGCACTGCTGCCAATAGTAGCAGCTCAACGCCAATTCCTCCCGGTGCAATGATTGCAGATGCTATTCCGGTTGTGGCAGAAGAGTCATTGGAAAAGCCTGAAGAATCGGCCATTGGAGAAGAGCAGGCTGCTGCCATCACAGCCGCGACCAAAAGTAAAGGTGGAAAGAGGATTAGTCAATCAAGGCGATAAATATTTTTGTTGAAGCGTTCTCTTTGTAAATAATTTTGGTCATTGTAAATATTGGACATTGGGCTGTATGGATAATCCCGAGAAGTTTGGGCTAACATAATTTTAGGAAACTTTATATGTATTTAGTAGAACCTCTTCCTCATTTCAGAGCTTGAGTGTATTCGTGACTTATCATCTAATTGATTTGAATTTGGCATTATCGGAGAGTTCACTTTCGAATAGCATGATGGTGAAGTAATGAAAATTTATTGGACTACAAAGCACACAAGTTTCTACCTTTTCTCATTAACATTTGATAATCTCTTGTGTGATCACTAAACACTTCGAGCCAAAACATTGCTTGTTCACGGTGTTTCATCGCAACTTCCACATGCGCAGCACACATGGATAATGCCATAATAACACAATCAGGAGGCATTTGCACATAACGGATTTCAAATTCTTGTAATCCTAATGATTGAACAATTTCTCGATTTCGAGCAGGCTTTTTGCGTCCAGGCAACGATGAGATACTATTACCATATTGAAATGGCTGCAATTCATGCGGATTTGCTTGTATTATCATGTCCGGCTTCACACTATGGCGTTCAGGTTTATCTGCCAGAGCATTGATAGATCTTTTTGAGCCTTGTGATGTAATTTCTTGGATCAGAAATTCTTGATTTCTTTCTTCATCTGGCAGCGGTTGATATCGATTGAAGTGATGATCTTGATAGTTTGGATCCAATCCAATTGTGGGTATTGACATTTCCGAAACATAATCAATCATCTTGCCAGTCATATGACTATTGATACTATTCTGATTGAGACCATTATTCATCATATTTCCATCGCTTACCAAAGAATTTGTCGATAAGACCATAGTATAATCATCTAATTGTTGCAAATCCATCAATTGTTCCGCATGTAAATCAACAGGAATAATATAGCCTTCAGTATAAAGAGTGTGGATAATCTCCATAAAGTATTCTAATATTTTAGGGATCGATGGACACACTAACGTTACTTCTGCTATTTCTTCAAGAACGTTATTCTTGAATGCCCATTCACGATGTCCATAACAAGTCAGCATCATCTGTAACAATGTTGCAAATCCTTGTACGAGCACTACATTCTCTTTCATTTGATCAGCGAGTCCCTTAAATACTGGACAAGGGACATCAGGTAAAGGTTCCAATACCAGCTTCTTTTTCTTCTTTTTGACAACTGCAGGAGCTGCAGGGGCAACGTCTGTAGTTTCTCCGACCGCGTTTGCTGTGACAGCAAGACTTTCACGTCGACTGGGCTGATTTGATGTATGGTTGGAGGCTGATGGACTGTTGCCCATAGGAGATTCCTTGACTTCTCCATCTTCGGAAATAGGTTTGTCAAGCTCTATGCCATCAGTCGGCTGTGATGAGCCAGCTGCAGCAGCAGCCAAAGCAAGTTCAGAAGCCATTTCTTTCTCTTTTTCTTTGTTTTGTTGATAAGCAGAAGTTGGTCTAATAAGAGGCGGTGCCGCGTCTTCCGGTAATGTTTCTTCAATATTGAATAACCCAGCCTTCTTTATCTTCTCAACACCATCATCGCCATTTATATCTTCAATATTTATCATTCCAACTTCTTCTTTCATCTTCTCAATTTGAGCTCTTGCAGCTTCTTGATATTTTGCGTCGATTTCTTTTTGATCGGGTGGAGCTCTAATACATAATTGTGGGAGATAAATTATGAATAGTTCATGGTCAAGCATTTGATATAACTTACTTTCCAACTTCACCTTTACTACCTTTCCATTTCTTTTTTGTTGCAACTGTTGACGAAGCAGCTCCTTCTTCTTCAGTAGATTCAGCCCCATTATCTTGCTTTACTTTGATCTTGAACTTTGGTTTCTTCTTGGCAGCGTTATTTATCAGAGAAGGCAAAAATGCGGCTTCTTCTTTCTCTTGGGAAAATTTATGTGACTGAGAAGGCGAGGATCCAGATAATGGGCGACGAGGTGGAGCTGATACACCAGATAGAGGTCGACTCCTTAGACCGGAGGCGATAGATGTCCCACCACTACCTGTACCAACTTCTTGATCCTCAGTGTTAGTTCCACTACCAGAAATACCAACTGCTCGAGGTACCGTGATCAAGTTTGGATTCACTAAAGGCACAATTGGAATATTACCATCTTTGTCTTTGTTAGAGAGAACAATTATTCCTCCTCTTGACCCATCAAGAGGAGAGCGGGTTCTCATCATTGGTAGTGACGGTGCAGAATAGGATGGTGCTGTACTTGGGTTATTTGCTGCTGATTTCATATCCTCTAGAAGCTTGGTCCTGGTTGCAACTGTCGAGGTGGCTACTCCTCCTGTTACATCATTGAGCGTTGCAACTCCTCTTTCATCTACCATCACCAAATCAGATCTTTTCATGTCGTCATCGTCGCTATCATCCTCTCCTCTACCCTTGATCTTTGGTGCTTGGTTCTTTTGATTGATATCTGGGGCCATTGTGACAATATCTGATAGCTTTTGAGCATTTTGCGCCACATAGTCACTGGCTTGTTTCGCTGCAGAGTGATCCAATCTGTCTCGATTACGAATAATCATTCTTGGACCAGCATTTAACAACGCCAAACGTTTGGCTCGTTCCTCTTCTTCCTGTTCGCGTTGACTACGCAAAATTTCTTCTAATTCTGCCTTACGACGACGTTCAGCTTCTTCTTCCGCTTTCTTTTTTGCTTTTGCACGGGGTGTAATAGGTCGCAAATTTTCGTCAATTTCAATCTCCCTTGCGCATAACTCAAGTAAATTTGACGCAGCGCGGTTCATCGATCGATCGTATACAAGTGTCTCATATTGTCCATATCGGGTAAACTTGTTGACTTCTAAACTCATATCAATACCATAGGGACCAATGTGACTGCGTGGGCCTTGACGAGATATTTTGGGAGCAAGCCACGCAGGTGCTGCAGCCATACCACCAGCACTATCAAACTTATATTCTACATTGCCAGTATTTTGTTTACGTTTTGGTCGACGAGGTCGATGTATTGGTGCAGGAGGTGCATAGGCCTGAATTGAGTCTAGAATACATGGAAAGACTTTCTCGCGTAATGGAATAATCTGTTGCATGATATCGGTGAGAAACTTCAATGCCATTGCTACAATATCGACTTCATTTACTAAATCTGACATCACTTTTAATACGTAATGGATGCACTGTTTCACCATCATCGCTAACTGTGTTGCGTTGTCAGGTCCGCCTCCTTTCTTTTTATCTTTATCATTAGTTTTGTCCAAAGCTGTTGATCCCGTTGTTTTAACTTCACCACTAGTGGCCGTTTTGCTTGCATTCGGAGGTGGACTATCAATAAATTTCACAATAATTCTATTTAATTGTTCAATTGCTACACGATGAATTGCAACAATATCAACTTTGCCGTCAAATCTTGAAGTGTCCATATAATTTATATTCACCGCACGAACACTCAATTCTTTAGTCATTGACATCTTATCCTGGTCCGTTAAATAAACTTGCGAAATTAAATGAACAATTAAATCACATCTTTCACATGCCAATAGACGTTGAACAATATCCCGTTCATCAACATGAGTCATCGGTTTTATCACTAAATCATGAATGCGATCATTCACTTTATCTTGAATATTTAAATTATATCGTAAATCTTTTTGTGCATGTGAAATTTCACGTGTGATAGGCCAAGAAAAGTCTAATGGTGTTTTACCAGTGTTTAATATCTCTAGCACAGCCGAACTCTCACGTTGTCGGACCAGATAATCGTGATTATGTTTTAATCGTAAAACCCGAAATACAGGTGATTTATCAGTTCGATCACGAATTGAATGAATAAATTCAACTCCTAATGTCTTACTCACATCAGATAAAAATTTTCCCCAGACCTCTTGTGCCGCAGTCGGAAAGAAGGTGAGTGAAATTGGAGCTTGTACGGAAGGAAAGTCTTCACGACATACATTGACCGTGATATGAACAGGTTCCTCTCGAACAATTAATTGACGTTTTTCTTGTCGCAAATACTCATCATGGCTTTCGGAGTTTTGATTGACCGTTCTACTAAACATTCGAAATTGGGAATCCTGTAGTTGGGAGTAGGACAGGTTTTGCAAACCTGGACCACCTCCGCCATCATAGATTACATCTTTTGGTAAGATAGGAAACATCTTTTCATCTCCACAGAGAATCAAGAAAGAAGATCCACCAAACAATTTGGAATCGATGAACAGTTCTTTTATTCAATATGCTGGACTGGTCTTAACCGTTACGACTTGGAAAACATTATATCCAACCGGGTCCAAGAACCGACATGAAGTTGAAAATTGTGGCTTTGGTTTGTCCGTTGAATGTTTCTAGATAAGACTTATTAAATCGTTATATTATAACCTTTCTAGGTATTGAAGTTGGTCATTGCAGGAGTGATTTTGGCGGTGGTGCTTGAGCTTTGCTCAAAGAGAGTTGCACTTGGGCATAAATATTTAATTGCGCGAAGGAAAATACCATATGCCATTGTGGCAAAGTGTCACTCCTATTTGAAAACCTCATTTCTGTATTCTTGTCAAGCTTATTCTTGAATCGATGTCACTGCCTTTGTGATCTTCCCAAGCTTTACGTTTCTTTCATTCCTATTAAACAGAATCAGCCAACCTTGCTGACTTTGAATGCCAACAAACTCTTCACTGTGTAATTGTTTATGTTTTTTCTTCTATTGAAACAGATTATTTCAATTTCCTGCCACAACTAAAATTTCTTTCCTTTTGTGTATTAATTACATCTTTTACTTGAAACATGGAGACAGACGATACTGATAATGAGTCGTTACATTCCAATGGATGTTATCCCCATGATTCCAGAGATTTTCGTCGTCATAATGTACATCGTAGACACTCCTTGAAGCGTATAATGGCATCTACAGAACAAGAAACTGTTCCCAGTAATGCTACGAGTGGTGAATTTGGGAAATCTCTTGAAGATTCACTCTCTTCGGATGTGCTGCGGGAGATCATTGTGAATACACGTACGACAAACAATAATGTTCTTCATCAGTCAAATAATGATAGGAACACTAGTGCCAGTCTGGAAGATTCACATATTCATGGATCTCACACTCATTTACCTCACAGACATCATCACCATCACCACCATCAAGTACCTCAAATTCGTCGTCGGCACAGCGACAATGAATTGACTCTCTCGTCATCTTATCTTAGGGATAGTACAATCACTGATATTTCTCCATGTACTTTAAAAAATCAAAAAGAGAATATCAGCAACAGTAATGCATACTATCGTGCAGCTCTCGTTAATCAAGGTGCAAATACCATGAAAAAGCAACCAAGTTCTCACAAATCTGGACATAACAACTTTGGAGTAGCAGAAACACTCTCATCCTCAATCTCAGAAGAAAGAGAATGTAATTCACGAGATTGTTGTAGTAGTTCAACTCTTTTTCGATATCCTACTCCACTTCATTTGGTAAGTTATGAAAATCATCTCAGTCGAATCTCCATGTACGATGATGATGATGACGAATATGGTTTCTATGATGCATATGAAGATTTACCATTACCTTTATTAAGAGGTGGACAGAATACTACTACTTCAAGTGGTATACGAATGTTTTCTTCTGTGACAAGTTTACCATCAGGTTTATATGTCGATGATATTCTGTTGGCAAGTCAAGAGACATCTCATCAAGCAATGCCAACACCCAGAGAGTTACAACAACAACAACAAATTACTTCTGTCAATGATACTATGATTCAACAATCATCAAATAAGAGAGATAGTGATGAAGTCGCTGATGTCGATTGCTATCCATTAAAATCATCTAATCACCATAATAACTCATTGTCTATTGTGTCAGCATCACCTCCTACTGTTAATGATACTAACACACATAAGAATACGACAATCTCTACTACTACTACTACAATGATAACAGGTGTAAATTCTATTGGAATATCAACTAATAATATCACCGTAACAACATCATCCTATCAATCTCATCAACACGATGATGATGATAATGATAGTAATAATAATCATGATAATAGTGATAGTAATAGTATAGGACAACATGTAATATGTATAATGGATAATCATAAAGCATCATTATTTTGTCGTTCATTTTCAGAATGTCATAATAATATTATCATAAATATACCTGTATATATAGGTTTATATGGTTTACGTATTATACAAGAACCATATTGTCGTTTATATAGTATTATTGAATATAAAGTTAAAGTTATTGTTAATCATCAAGAATATAATGTATGGAAACGTTATGATGATTTTATTAAATTAGCTACTTCATGTCAACGTTTATCTGATTATTATTCTACTCATTCGTCTGTAAAGAGTCAAAAGAGACGTATTACTAGTGAGAGAAGTACTAGTAGTAGTAGTAGTAGTAATAAACAATCAAATGGAACAAAGTCAACATGGTTTCCATCATGTTTATGTCCATCTACTGATATGACAATGGTATCATCTTCTACCAGTCTATATGCTGATGAAGCAGCTAAATTAGGCAACAATAACAGTTCATCATTATCTAATGCAACCAATAGTAGTAATAACAGTATAACTAATGATGATGATATTAATTTACAAGAAACACTTGCAATGTGGAAAAAAGTGGAACAACATCGTCCATATTGGTTTTTTCAACCAACTCATTTAACAAGATTTGCATGTGAAGAATCAAAATTACTTGAAAATTTTTTACAACATTTAATATTTGAAGTTCCTAATATGCAACTTATATGTGAATTCATTATGTAGGTATGTACTGTATGTAGATCATACCAATCCCTCTGCTCTCTCACACACACTCACTCCTTTTCATGTTTTCACTCCAACTATCTTCTCACTGTGTTCTGTACAATAATAATATACTTTATTGTATTGTATTGTCGATCATATTTATGAGTCAAATATATGTATGTATAGTCATTCTCTCTCTCTCTCTCTCTCACTGACAGTACTAGTATACTCCATCTGTACCAATGCTCTCTCTCTCACTCACTCCACATATTAGGTAGGTAGGTAGTTATTATCATGTAATGTATATATAGCGAATGTATTGATTAATTCTTATTGTTTACATTCATTGTATAACTTTATCTTCTCTGTTAATCTCCTCCTCCCTCCCTCACCATTAAACGTTTTCTACCTTGTATCGATCTCTATCTCTCCTGAGTACGATTATGTCTTGTTGTAAGTTGCGAGATATATCGGACATCTACTCCCTCTCTCTCTCTTCCATGCTTATTACCAATTTGCTCATTTCTGCTATGCAAGCGATGACCACCTCTCTCTCCTTCCCATCCACCATATGCAGTGAATAGTTATTGTACTTCGATTTCAATTTCTTCCTCTGCCATCCCTGTCTCTCTCTCTCTCTCTCTCTCTCTCTCTCTCATTCTGCAGATGATGAATCGCGTTTTTTTATTAACCTTCATTGATGTTATCTGTAGCAACTAGGTAAGTACTTGGCTATGATATTGATTAATAGGGCTTGAATGGAAATGGCGATTGGTTTGTGCTTCGCGTATTATATCAATATGTTCTAATGTAGTAATGTTTATTGTATACATATATGATGTAGATACTGACATAATCCGTAATGCTGTAAATTGAATAATTGTAGTGTTTGATGTACTTTCTTCCTCTTTGATGTATATTTGTGTGATAGTTGTCGATGATTTTCCAAGGCATCAAAATGCTTGCTAATTTTTTCGTGGTATTGTGATCAAAATTTGCCCTTGTCTACCACATGTTTATACTTTCAGCTAATAGCATCGAGAGTCTTCTCTCAAACCATTAAATGTTTTAGTTAATAATTGTTGTTATTAATTGCCCTAAACAACAATAGTTATGTTCTTTCTTATGAAAGTGATGGAATTGTCGGATCTGTTGGAGTGTTGTTTATTGATGTAACTGCTATGAACCATTTTGGATTTGTATGCAAGATGGTCAGGTTGTTGATTATAGAATAGTGGTGTTAATAAGAAGGTCGCCACCGCATGGAGGAGTTTTATGTTATCTATCAGTGATTGATTATACATAATTTTATAATTTTTTACGAAGTTTTCATTCTCCGTTCTCACTCTATCTTTTGTCTACAGTGTTAAAGTATTTACAAAACTTCGCCAAAACTACGGTTCATGACGTCACACAAATCCACGAATGGACCAGGGAAACAGGTTTATAAAATAAGCATGTCAATAACATCATAGTCAAAACACAAACTGGCTCACTACTCAACCTACATTATACAATAATGAAACATTACAATTCTAGAAACCATTCTAAAAGATATCCCTCTCCATTTGTTTCTCAAAATTTTCTTGGTGGCTGGTCAATAATGGGGATTTTGTTGGGCCACGAGCAGCAGGATTCGAAACCGATGCAGTTCTCCCCTTTCCTTCATTGGCAAAAACCCCACCAAGTGCAGACGTCGATACACTTCGACGATAGTTTTCAATCATTGCACCTTCTAAATCTTCCCAAGTAAAATGAATATCAGAACCTACCGGTGCTGTGCCAGTGACATGTCCCTCCTCGTCAACTGTAAGCATCAACTGATCACGATAGAGTATAACGGTATAAAAGAGTCCACTTAAGTAAACGGGCATTGCAGTCCACAACTGAAGTGACGGATTTGCATTAATATGCCAAAACAATATAAGAAATCTAGGTACTGTTCGGGGAATCCAACAAACAATCGTCACAAAGTCGTAGATACCAATCGATGAAAAGATCATCTTAAACGAAGAATTATCTAATGTCCGCGCTCGGTAGATGACATACACGATTAGACAAAAACTAGCCAAAATAATGATCCAAGCCCATCCATAGAATACTGCTACTGCCCATATTTGTGCACTTTTAACATCACCCTTAGCTGTACACCAATGATCATTAGTTCTGCCATAAGCATCGGTTGAAAAGGGTAACAGTGTAATCAAAGGGAATCCTGCAATAATCCACCATTTGTATGTAAATATGATGTGGGTGATCGTCACGTTCGAAAAGAGCAAATAGTTGGAGAAATGGAGTGTTAACAATCCAGTAACCATAATATTTGCTAATCCAGAATAAAAATGAAAAAATCCAGTGGTGCGACAAAGATTAGCATTTCCAGTGTAGGCATAAGGATACGAGACAACTTCTTCTATCAATAATGTTAAATGCAATGCCAATAGTAATTGAGATGATATTGAAGACTGACTTCCATATTTCCAGATGAAATATAGTGACCAAGAACTGCCAACAGTAGCACTGCAGGCTATAAGAAAGAAGATGATCGCTTGAACTTCTTCGTCCATCGCTATCTTCTACACTTCTCGTGATTAAGAATCCCACCACTTACAAACCCAATTTTCAGTGGTCGATGGTCCAAATTGCTTATTCCATAGTATTACCAAACACCAAATAGTCTTTTCTTTTTTAATTTTAAAAGAGCAAAAGAATCTGTTCTCATACTTCGCTGGCGTGCACTTATCTTCTCTAACCCTTCACCTCGGGGCTGGGGAGTGTGCTTATTCCATATTGTGTCTCTTGTGTACTCGCCCACAGCAGAGATCTCGCTCTGCTTACGCGAAGCAAAGGCGATTCCAGATTGAGCGATTGATTGATTGATTGAAAGCAAATACGAAGTACAATCAATCAATAGATCAGAAGCTATGATAGAAAGCAACAAGTCTATCTCTCAATTAGGAAAAAGAATTGATGAGGCATGTGACTACCGTATAGCGAGCTTCAATGTAAATGGGTTGCGGAGTATCGTTGACCAATACAAAGTTACTCGTAATTGGTCCATTGACCAGTGGTTGGATAGTTTTGATGCTGATGTCATATGTTTTCAGGAAACAAAAATTAATGACGTCAGTCGCATCACTCCTACATTGGCCAATCCCCATCGATATCATGCATATTATGCTTTCCATCAGAAAAATCATTTGCTGGAGGCGTCTAAAGGCGGCATTGGTTATGCTGGTGTGGTCACATTTGTGCGAAAGTCAAGTTCACCTTCTTTGGGACCAATTGCATATGAAGAAGGATTTACTGGGATATTTTGTGATGGTAGTGCGGCAATGACTGTGGGCAGTCGGGACAGCTTCAGCAGTGACTTTTCTACCAAGGAATTACAACAATTCGATGCGGAGGGCAGAGTTATCATCACTGATCACCAAGATTTCATTGTCATAAATGTATATTGCCCTAATAATTCTGGTGGTGATATTAGGCAAAAATACAGAACAAAGTTTTATCTGGCTTTGTGGAAGCGATACTATGAAATCGTACGATCCGTTCAACCTGTTGGCAAGCCTGTGATATTAGTAGGTGATATCAACATTGCTTATCATCCTAGAGATCACGCAGACTATGCTTCACCATATGCAGAACTTTGTCGTCGGTACGGTGAACACATTGTGGAACAGCGGATTGCTGATTATGCTCGGAACCATGGACATGATACGATCGTAACCATACCTATGGAAGAAGCGATCAAAAGTCACCAACAAGTAATGGCAAAAGTGATGGCGGATGACAGTACAGCCCAAAGCGAAAGAGACCCGATCGATCGATGCATTCATTTGTTTTTTGAAGACAGCCCAATGCGTCTATGGCTATATCGTGAACTAAATGCGATGAATTCGGAATTAACTGGTGGAGATAACTGCAATTTGAGAGACAGTTTTCGTATTTTCTCTCCTTCTTCTATGAATTGCTACACTTGCTGGGATATGCAAAGCAGTTCTCGATCAATCAATTATGGTAGTCGTATTGATATGGCATTTATTGCCTCTGCTGTAGAATATGGAATGCAAGGAATATCAACTTCTGTGGATGAATCTAATTTACCTCGTAGTGTGACTATATTGAGTTCAAAGTTACTCACCGATATTATGGGTTCTGATCATTGCCCAATCATGATAGAGATTCGTGTACATAATCCAACCTCTATCGTTTGTTCCTCCCCTGTTGTACCCAGGAATACGAAGTCTTTCATCAATCAGAGTAAAATATCGTCGTTCTTTACCAAGAAAAGTGCGGGGGAAGAAGTATGTGAAGGCCGTGAAACTGGGAAAAGTTTAAATAAACATCAGCTCGATGATTTCACAACGTCATCAGATATCGATAGCCTATCTACAGTTTCTAGTAAAAAGAGAAATCTTGATGACTTTTTCAAAAAGGTTTAGGTATGCGCTGGTTGACATATGAAGAGATAATATGGGTTATAGATTTAGATGGCACTTTTATTTTTTTTATGTATACTGATCATTATCTGCATTGGGTTTATTTACACCTTCTAATTGTTAATAATATAACATTTATTCCACATTGATCGTGCAAGTTTTTTGCAATTGCAAATGATTGAGAAAATTTCGTAGTCCATTATAATCAGCATGGGTTTCTATGCTTGCTTGCTCCTTCTTGGTCGTCATATCATCGAGGAAACCATTCTGGCGACCAGAGGAAAAGGCTGATTTTTTAACAATTCCATAAAGTCATCCAACAATTGACCAATCTCAATATTAGAATAGTTGTCTAGATGCCTATAACCTTTCACCTGATCATACATTGTCTGTGTCAATTCACCGCGTGTAGCGTCTATAGCTCTTCCACTGGCCACCAATCTACTTTAATATTCACTAGTTGCTGATCAAACCCTTCTGTGGATTAAAGTTTCCATAAGAATTTCTAATCTTGGTAACTTTTGCTCATGATTGAGTATTGGAAAACAAAGTCGTTGTTCAATAGCGCATTATCAACCTTCGAAGACAATTCAATCATTTTTTGTTCCAATCTTTGGTCTGTCATATTTAGAGATAGATCCAAAGAATAATATCTTACCTTGCTGAACAGCAGTTTGCCTACCTATTTTGAGACGATTACATAACCTTTCAGCTATTTCTTGTTCCTCCGGTGTGTTGTCAGCAGACTTAGATTTGTTAGAACCATCACTTTTCCCTAGAATTTCATCAGCGTCCCAACCAACCAACTTTCCTGTGAAGCCCTTCTTGTCCAACTTATTTCTGGCGGATATCTCCTCCTTTTGGATATCACCTCCTTTTGGAAAGTCGCTCATCGAAAGCAATATCACAGGTATGTAAACAATAGATGTACTGACGCGGTGGTCCCCCGAAAGGCAACAGCACCGCAGGGCAGGCGCAACAGGCGGGTAGCGGCCCAGCAGCGCCTGATCTGCCCTGCGGCCGCCAGCAGCAGAGGAGTGGACTTCTGCGCTGCTGTGGCGCCACACATAATAATAATAGTCACCCGCCAATCCCAAATCCCACATCTGCACATTATCCACACAAACGTTGATAATTTCATCCTCAACCTTTTTATCGCCAATGATAAGATGTTGGTCAAATCTTTAAGTCAATTGCACAGTAAGTCTGCGATCGCCAGAAGCAAGTCGGCCCAAATGTTTGTAAAAATGTCTTCAGCTCTCATGTCCACGGCCAAAGCTGGGTCTACTCAAGCTTCGTCCTTGTGGGCTAGATACAATCATCATTTAGTTGCGAATCCTATTACCACAAAATGTATTACTGCTGGTATTCTTGCCACTGCTGCTGATATTGTTTGCCAAATTAATTTTCCATTGGATCCTGAGACCAAGAAGAAACCAGCCATGGAAAGAGTTGATTGGAAACGAACAATGAACTTCGCTGTTTTAAATACTTTTATGGTTCCCCCTGTTATGCATTGGTGGTATGGTTTGTTATCAACCAGAATTGTTGGTACCTCTTTCATGGCAGCTGTGAAGAGAGTCGCTTTTGACCAATCCATCTTTGCCCCGTTGTTTGTTTGTGTCTTCTTTGTAGCCAATTTGATGATGGATGGGAAAATCGATCAAATTGGAGATAAGTTGCGAATTGATTGGTTACCAACTTTGTTAGCAAATTATTCTGTCTGGATTCCTGCTCAATTAATTAACTTCAAGCTTGTACCACCACCACTTCGAGTACTGTGGGCTAACTTTATTGGTTTCTTTTGGAGTATCTATTTGTCCAATGCTGCCAATAAAGCATCCGTTGAGGTTTTACCAGTTGATACATCTGTTGCATTGAAGGAAAAGGATTTGTAATTGTAATGTAAGTTAATATTCATAATTTATGATCACTCTTCTTTTCTGTTACGATACATGATTGGATGTGACTATTGTGTTATGGTGTTTCTTCACTTTTTGAATAGATGTAGTACAGTACATCGACTAACCAGCTTCATCTGGTTTGTTTGAGTTCTCTTTTTAAATTGAATTAAACAGTTACTAATTATCATAATTGCATGCCATATTTGAATCGTTCTGCAATTGGTTTAATTAAAGGCTCTGTGGATCAATACAGAAAAAGAAAGTGAACATGATCCGGAATGACGCAACAAAATTTTCTTCTTTGTCGCTATATCTAAATTGCTACATATAATGTTACATACATCGACAACCATGAATAGCCGTACCATCTTCCATCTATTACTCATCCGTGGAGTACAATATACTCATCGTGTCTCCATAATAACAATGAATATAACACAACAACAAAGATCAAGACTCAAGCGCTCTGACGCCAAACCATCTTCCAATAACCCAAATCATAACCATACAATACCAATACTGCGTATAGATAGCAACATACACACAACTGAACATATCACTTTAAAAACAAAACCACACAAGACGAATTTTAACACACAATTGTCAAACATACAACCATATATATTATACTTTTGAAATTAGTTTGAAACTAAGTTCGCAATACTCATTCACCACATAGCTTAGACGTCGCAATGCTCTCACAACACAACAATCACTAACATGTATAACAACCGGAATTCACTTACACAATTACAAAGTATCTGTTGTTGTCACTTCATATTAGCGACTATTGTTATTTTGAGCCGCAGCAGCAGCTTGTTGCTGGGCTCTCCTAGCACGACGTTCTAATCTAGCTTTCATATTTCGTTGACAGTCTTCCAGATGTTGTAAATGCTCTGATCGATGACATGTTCCTGTGATCCATGGATGGAGCAAGCATTCGCTTGCGCTCCAACGCTGATTTGGATCTACTTTTAACATTTTCCCGATTAAATCTTTAGCTTCGGTCGTTATCTTCTTCCAAGCCGGTCTAAGATATGATTGGCAATGGTGAATTGAAAGAAGTATACATTGGATGGATCTTACTTTGTCACGTCGAATTCACCCTTTGTAATTCGTCCATAAAATTTTGATTCCGTATCACCCTCTCTAACTGGGAAGGCTTGTTCCCCTGAAAGCATCTCATATAAGACACATCCCAATGCCCAAACATCCGCCTGGGGACCATATGCTTGCTCAATAACTTCAGGTGCAAAATATTCTTTGGTACCCCACATCTAATTACAAAGATGGTAAATAAGTATTGCCAATAATAATTACATCTTACATCTTTTAGCTGGCGATAATCTTTTCGTTTGCCACTTTCTTCTGGATCGTATCCATATTCATCAATTCGAACCAAAGCCGAAAGACCAAAGTCTGCAATTTTCATCTCGCAGGTTGCGCCGGTTCCCTAAAAAAATCAGTTAAACATGCTTGCCTCACTAGGTTCAATGAGGGAAACCACATACCGAAAGCAGAATATTATCAAGCTTCAAATCGCGATGGACTACACCAAGGGAATGTAAGTAGTGAAGTCCATTTAAAATTTGCTTAAACTGTCTAGCTGCCATAACCTCATTGTAATGCATTGTATGTGCCAAGAAATGGTGCAAATCGCCACCATCAACTAATTCTAATATAATCCACAGGCATTTTGGAGTCTCATATAATTCATACATCGATACTATATTGCGATGACGAATGCGCTTCATAATTTCAATTTCCGTGCTCATACTTTGCGCATCATTCATATTGGAATTCTTTTTAACCACCTTACAAGCAAATTTCTTGCCCGTCGACTTATGAGTAGCAAGATAAACTTTACCTGAAGCACCATGACCAAGAACTGAACCAATATCATATGACTCCTTCACCAGGGAATCTGTGATCTTATCGTGTAAATCAAGCCTTCGCCTGGCCACTTCTGCCAAGAGTTGCTCGTCAGATACTTCTCCTAGAGGTAAAGACATTGCTCTATCATGATCGTAATCTAATTCCATCGTAACTACGCTGTGAATCTTGATATCAGGATTAACAGGGTGAATATTCTCAGATCGACCACTACGTGGACTCAAAAATGAACCTGCACCAATCGCATCCGACTGCAAAACAAAACCAAAATCACCAGCGAACATTGCACACATAGAAAGTAATAATACTCACCGTATTTGCTTGGATTGGCTTTGCCACAGAGACTTTTGTGTTTCCAGATCCCATGATGACAAAAATATTTCGTTGTTTCTATGCAACAGATTCAAAACTATCCAGTGTAATGAGATGGCAATTTAGAGGCACAAAAGATAATGAAATTCAAAGATATGTTCTAAGCAATAAACTGAAGCTTTAAAAATCCTCGAAATAAATAGGTAGGGGGAAAAAACAAATCGAAAGATAGATATAAGAAGGATAAATAAAGTGTATCTTTCTGGGATGTGACAGAAAAGAAGAGAGAGATTTGCACTACAACTGTTGGAAAAGGAGTCACTTAAATATCGTACAACTTAAATAGCTTGAAAGATCAAGCCACATGTAGTTGTTTGGGATAAACAAGCTCCTAAGTTTACCAAATCGTTCAAAGATTTGACACGGATATCCATACAGGGTGCACCAGAAAATCGTTGAAATTGTTTCGGTCGGAATGAATTCTTTCACCGCCCGAAACTGATGATGCAATTCCAACGCAGATGGAATGCAACTGATCTCGATTATTAGTTTTTCTGCAAACCAGTCCCAAGTCGCAACGAGTCCAACAGTTTTTTGGTGGTCATGGCGACGAAACGGTTGATTCGAGTTTGAAGGAAATCCAAATTGTATTGATTTTAAATCCGAACCTTCAAGTTTTATGAGTAGCCTTATAGGGTCATTGGTTGTGTCGTTGGTGCGTGCGTCGCAACGAAAATCAAATCATATAAATGGAACGCAAAAGCGCTTACATATTTTATAATGTGTTCAATATACTTTCATTATACCCATGCTAATAGTCTTGGATATTGGACATCATCGAATCTAGAGCTCAAACGTCTTAGTTTTGCGCTTTTGAATTTGTGTGATGGGCATAACATCGCCCCTGATCTTTTCATCAAAGCTTGTCGTGGTGCTGGTGGTGTTATGCACCTTCTTTACAAAGCATAGTTTGACGAATGGCCATTTTGGGAGTGGAGGAGGAGGAACAGGTCTTGACGAGTACATTGCGCGCTTGAGGAGGAAATTCGATCAAAAATTTCAAAAGACTTGTTTAAAGTATCCATTTGTACAAAAACACATCGAACTATTGGAGAATCCGCCAGGAAAGTATGTGATGTTTGTGGTGCAAGAACCTGGGCAATTGGCAGGACTGACGGGTGGATTGGGTGATCGATTATCAGGTTTGATTACTGCAGCGGCATATTCTATCAGAATTAATAGAACTCTTCTTGTTGTGGGCGAAGCACCTTTCGAGGACTTGTTTGTTCCATATTATGTGCCTTCTTCATCAGCACAACCTCCTCGTAATTTTACTTACAAAGACTGGTCATGGTCAAACTTTGATCAGAAGTATACAAAGGATATGCATTGGGAAAGATGTGTTAATCCAAAGAAAAATCACATCGCTTGCGCATTAGACTATGATTATTTCCATGATACTATCGCATTAAAATTTTATTGTAATCGTACATATTTATGCCGATGGCTAGTAGAGAAACAACTTGGTTTAGGAAATGAGATTAAGAGAATTCTTGGTATTGATGAATCTGCTGATCTTTATGAAATTGCTGGGTGTCTTTTGCGTTTGGCTATACATCCTACGGAATTGATGTGGAAGTCACTAAAGAAACTCGTGAAAGAATCTAACGTGAGAAATGTCAATTTGGATATTGTCAATGATCATGATCAACATCGACGGACAGCAGGAGTTAGCAAGAAAGATATCAATACCAAAGTGGAAAACAAACCTGATGAGGAACTTTCTAAAAATGAACAATTGTTGATAGGGATTCATTTTCGATGTGGTGATTCGAGCTTTCATATCAATGACAATACACCACCAAATCCGCAATGTGTTTACATATCTAATACAACTTGGAAAGGAACATCATTCCGTGATGACTTGTCGTTGGACTCCCCGCTAGATTTAGCTGTTTGTGCAAACAATTTGGCTACATTGCATGGTGCTGGAGTTGTAACTGCTCATCAACAGCCAGTACTTCCGCCTCCACCAGTGAATGGGAGTCATCACTCCCATTTTGATCACAATGTTTTATTCAAAAATGTCAACCATAAACATGTTGTTTATATTGCCAGTGACAATATTCAATCCACACAACAGATCATCTCTAGATTGTTTTTTAAAAATATTTTGAATCAACCCAAATCGTGTCACGTTGATGAAGATGGGCATGCATTAGACTGTGCAACATCGACTTTGACACAATGGTTCTTGTTATCACTTAGTGATTACATTATTACTCAAGGTGTAGACTCGGCGATGCCGACTGCTTATGAGGATATCCCAGAACGGATGCAAGAGTTTCAGAAGGGTATTGCAAAACCAAAGTTTCCAATTAGTGCATTTTCTCGAACTGCTGTTGTGTATAGTTTAGATTCGGACAATGTTCGATTTGGGGCTGGTTGTACAACCATGAATGAAGCAATAGGACATTTTTCCCATGGTAACTGGATATGTCTTCCTCATATGTTCTATTAGTGATATTTGTATATAATGTTCTCTTTGTACTGACTGTCGATATGGAAGGGTTTATCTGTTTGTTACGAAAGCCATCGTTAAGCTATGTGGCTGTTCGATATAAAATAAGTATTATATGATAATATAATTGTTGCTGTGGAATAAATTAATTGAATTGACTGTACCAAACAACCACTATTTGACGCTAACTCTTTTGATCAAGTTCTTCTAGCATTTTACTAAAATATTTCATACGAACGCAAGCATCAACAGCACCATCACCATCATTCCTACTCAATGCTGTACCGAAATTTGTTTGAACTTCATTAAAATGTCTATATAGTTCTTTCTTCAAAGCTTTAAGACTCGGTCCATCTGAAACATCGAACACTTTTTCTCTCCATTCGAACATCTCAACCTAGAAAATGATAAGAGTTTACATTTGGTGCAATAATGGCAATGGCAAATAAGTACCATAGAGATGCTCTGGTTCATAGATTTTTCTGATAATGCCTCTCGCTGAAATAATAACTTTACCTAAAACCGAATATTGAAAAACTTTTGGGAGTAGAGATACATACATACCATATACTCGGCCCTACAAACTGGGTCCTTTAATGTATGATACGAAAGATTAATGGCAGAGCTAGCATTGGTACTCAATGTTTTCTCATCGATTGATTTGGTTGCAAATTTATCGGGGTGGAGCTTCTTCTGTAACTCCTTGTATTCTCGATCCAAATGTGCCAAGTCGATATCATATTTGACTGGCAAACCAAAGGTTTCAAACACATTTACTTCCTTGGCCTTGATCCCTTGAATGACTCCACATTTTGGCGCTTGACAGAATAGATCGATGTTCTTGGTATTTGAACCACAGCTCCAACAATGGTTCCATCTGTTAGAAACTTGTAAGCTCGATAGATTCCAAATGGCTTTTCTTGTCGGTGGTAAGATAACTCTGACGCATTGTCCAACTAACAGGATTCTACCCGTTAATCCAATCATCATCAAAGATTTGATTTGTTATCATGGGCGCTAAAAGCGAATTTCCAGTGCCAATGTTGAACAGACCAATTGTTTTCTGTAATGAATTAAGTATAATATTGTTCAGAAATCACTTGACTCATCATCATTCAACACTTTTCTGACCGCGCCATATAAGGAAAACCCACTCACCAAGAGAGCAGCAGCGAGATATGAACCCAAACGGTAGGGGAGACAGCAGAGCTATTTCAGTATGAAATACCGCCGCCCTAACAAAAGTGGGTCTGCCCTTATTTATTCCACAATAATATATCTGATATCCTTCGTCGTTGAGTTTTTATGGCATCGTTTGAACCGTCTCTTGGGGAACCGGCTGATGCTTCCTCGGCATCTTGTGCCATCCCTTCCTCATCCTCATCTTGCCGAACGACGAATATTTCGTCCACTCCAGAAGATGCTTTGCTAAATATTTTTCAATTTTGTGATCCTCGTACATTATTGATCATTGAAATTGTAAGTCTCCATTGGAGAGAACTCTGTCATTCATATGATCGAGAGTTGTGGTCACGTCACTGTATCGCTGCGTGGGGAAAAAACTTGAATAAACCGTCGAGCGTTAATGTAAAAGATAGAATCAAAGAATTACCATTGTCAAAACTCAAGAAATCTTTGCGTGCCATTGATTTGACACGCTGTGTAGAGAAGACGGATTTCCAAAATATGCTGTTGGCTAAATTAATCTTTGGGCGTGTGATGGAGCGAGAATTGCACGGTGATGATGTTCGATTTCGAGGGAAATATATGACTATGTATTATCCAGAATGGTCTCTTCATATGGGTATCATGAAAGCCTCGTATATTCATGCACGATTGCAGCAAGAACGAACACATCTTTTCCCTTCAGAATTGTGCCTAATTTCCTGGATCTTTCGTTTTAAGGAAAATGCTTTCGAAGATATGCAGGGCCAATCTCCGACATGGAAAACCAAATTTTCTGAAGATGGAAGTATGTATTCCGAAATGAATGATCACAATTATCAATGGAAGGTCAGTTGTTTTCCCTGTATCATTAGCTCTTCTTAATTTTAAAATAACAGTTTGTCAACGAAAGTGATAGCAAAAGGTCATATGTACAAGTTGATAACTATCCGCCTTTGAGCTGTACCAAATTACCAGATGGAACTTGGAGAATGGAAAATAACTATGTCTACTTTCTTCAAGCTCAGCCACTGACTCCGGATCAAGTCCCCCTTTTGGATGCTATTTGAACTCTGTTCTGCTTGTTAGTTTCGATAAACATGATTCATTTGATTAGAATACGTGATAACTGTTCAAACTCTCACATAATATTGTTTTGCCATAAAAGGAGGTACTCTTCACTTCAATTGTGATTCCCATGTATGTGCTTCATTATGATTGTATCTAAATAAAGATTTAATTAACTAAATTTCAAGTTGCAGTATTTCAAAGCAAGAAATCTTCCAAATAGCAACCGTCAATCGGTGGGTATTAAAAGAGAATAACAAAAACAAAGCAAAAAGCCAAACAAAAGTTTTTTCAAAATCGGACTAGCCCAAATTATACTCAAGTGTCTCAAATATGGGAAATAATAATATTAATCCTTCAAGTCAAGGTTACATAAAAAAGAAGACATTTTCACGCTCATTTCTCATGATGATAGGTTACTGTAGTAAACGCAAAAATAGGATTAATAAACATATTACAACATAAAACACCACAAATTAAAGCAAAATGCTTCAAATTAAAACAGTGGACAACTTCTTGATAAACTTGCAAACCAACCTTTCGAAAGTAAAAACGGTCGATCAAATAAGCATTAATCAATTCCATCAATACAGCAATCGTTATGAATAACGCAGTCGTTGTATATGTAGTTGATGAGACGTGCAAACCATTAGTTGCTTTAAGATAAGGAGTGAATTCAATAGTTGTTAGAAGAAGTAATATTGCATAATCTGTTGCAATAAAGACGGTACAACGAATACCAAAGTCTAATGCAATAAATTGTTGCCAATCTTGATATGGCAAACGTGGTTGAGGGAGAACCATTTTAAAATATCGCTCTCCTATTGATTCAGCAATTACATAGTACGTTTCAGTGGCACGAACAACATAAAGCATCCACTCAGATATAAGATGTAAGATTTACAAACCTAAGAATTCAGGAACACTTCGAATACTTTCAAACAAAACACAATAAAATGTATAATAAAAGTAAAACATTAGACCTAAAAACTCACCGACAAAAAACATAGAACAAGAAGGATTCTTGTAACGATCTAAATACATTCCCAATGTTTTTAACATCATTCGGAAAAGTGTAGTTACAAAAATATAAAATCCAAATAAAAATAAGCGTTGAAGATCAGTGAGTGTTCCACTACGGAAATAAGCTGTGAAGAAAATCAGAAAGACATAATCAGCACTGTATACGGTTAAGAACAGACCACCAGCAAACCACATATGCATCCGATTAGCACTTGGTGATAATACACCATACTTTTCCGTGAATTCTTTATCCCAATATTTTGGAAGAAACCAAAAGTTCTTCTTAGAAAATATATAATCAACAAATTGTATCAGGTTGTATTGTGTCAATTGTGAGTATGACTTTAATGAATCCGAGACACTTCTATCTAGGTGACTCATGCTAGAATTATTCTGCTTTGTTGAGTCAATATCATCGTTTTTTCCAAAGAATGTATTCAATGATAAAGCTGAGGTACTCTGCATGGATTCGCGTTTCTTAGCAATAAATGTCAAGCGTTGTGTTGATTCAGTTGTACCCGTGGCAGCAAACATCGCTCCCCAATCTGGAATTAAAATTTCATCATCTTCCAGTGTCGCTAATCCCAATTCACGTCTTCTATCCAATTTTCTTTGTAATCGTAATTGTTCTGCACTATGTGGATAACGAATACAGTCAATACCAAAAATAAACCAAGCCCATACCAAAGAGACAATCGGTGCTACCGTTGCAAGAACAAAATTATTTTGTTCATAGAATATCCATACTACACCATGAAAAACTGGAGCGATCAAAACACCAGAGTCACTGTTATAGGGTTGTAGAGGTGTGGTTTTAACACGATTGTTGTAGAATGAAGACAAGCAATCATCTTCATACCATACAAACGCTTGCTTTCTTTTTTGTTATAGCCTGCCTCTACATCTCTTTTGAAGGTTTCATTGTCACCATCAATATTTTCTTCAGTTTTGGAATTAAATTTTATAAATTCATTTTCTGTCTTGTCGGCATGAATGGGACTGACGGTATCAGAAAAAGTTGACATTTCGCCTTTCCGATCCGAGATTTTACATGTATCTCTTGCAAAGGATCCGGTGACTCTCCCAACTTGGAACCTCTAACCCTAGAACGAATTCCAAATTGTCGTGTCATCATACAATACCAAACATAGAGAGAAGTAAGAACATATTGATTCCGGTTAAATATTAAGATACAAATTATCAATATAAATAACAGAATCTATGTGTTATTTCAACTTTGTCCGTTTCGTTCACCCCAGCGTTGGCGTTGTGGGGGTGGGCGATTGAATTGAAAAATAAACTGATCCCAGTGCGATTGGTGTACTTTGTTTTTAGAAACCTCTCGAATTTCCCTTTCTTTATAGTTCCTACTCAAAACTCTTTGCACCACTAGAACTGCATCCGCTTGATATTCTAAAATGAGCAATAAATTTATTGAACCTTCTGAATCTGCCTCGGTGACTCGCGAATCATTATCGTCCTTGCGAATGATTCAACAACCTTCTGTTCCTGTAACAGTTACTCTCTATTGCACCGATGTTTCCATATACTCCACTTCAATTAAAATTGCTTTGACATTCAAGCGAGTTCCCTTTACTGCCGTACCACCACCTGATGGCTATGGCTCTGCAGCTTATAAGGCCATTGTACCATCGGGAAAAGTACCTGCTTTGATACACAATGATTTTGTGGTATCTGAATCAGCTGTGATCTTAGAATATTTGGAAGAAAATTTCAGTGATCTATCTCCACCATTGCTCTTCCATCGCAATTCGCAAAAGAATGCGACCACTCGATATGCATGCCGAATTCACGATTTGTATCTTGAACCAGCAATTCGAAGTCTTTTCCCACATGTTGATTTAACAAAACGTGATAAGATCTTTGTGGATAGTAAATTTCAAATTATTTTTGAACATTTGGAAGAATTGGAACGAATCTGTGATTCTCATGGTCCTTTCTTTTGCGGCGAACAAATGACCTTTGCTGATTGTGTTCTCCCTGGCACCATGATGTTGTTGGATATGTTAATGGAAGAATTCAATGGACATGGAGTTGATTACTTTAAGAAATTTAAAAAGATTGGCTTCATTCGCGAGACCCATTTCAATCACTTTGCCATAACATCTGTCTTGATCAACACCAAAGAAGCAATGCAGGCTTGGTTAGGAAGAGCCAAATCTCGTTCTCAGGATGAGTCCATGATGAAACCAACCACTCCAAGAAGTTCCGTTGGAAGTCCTCGTGTGAGCTCTTTACCTAAGTTAAAATAAATTAATACATTTTGGTGTTCACTGATTGTGGTGGTTTCTGATAAATCGTACTGATTTTTCCTTTGTATGTGATTCCTTTCTCATATGTACTGTGTGTCGTAAGTCTTGGAGAGCCAAGGTAGTGTATTGATGTTTTCGACCCTAGTATGATATATTGTCTATTTTAAGTGGTGTATTTTCGCTTCCTGTCTGGTGATGAATGACCCGATTTGTGGTCGCTACAAAATTCGGCCTACAGCACCCTATTGATTGTGTAATTCATGATAATTTTCTGTAGTTCGTGAGACACCGATTTCTCTGTATGTATATCGGTAGATCTCGAGTTTTGGTCGCCTTGTGTTATGTATCTCAGCTTGCGATTGTGATGCTTCCTTCTTCTTGTGATTATGAGGCGGAAATTTATGTTTTTGTCGTACCTTGTGGATGTAAATGGAGACAGTTCAATATATGATGGGAAATTCTGCTTGTCCGTCTGGCGTCCATCGATTGATATGGATAGTCATTGACGGTAATGCTTGTATGCACGTTTTGTTTGTGAATAGCATAGTTATGCAGGACTAGTCTTTTATAGTAGATGTTTACTTGAAGAACTGTTAGTATTTAGTTTGAATAATCAAGATTTGATCATTAATTAAAGTTAAAGTAGTTAATGATACAAGTTAAATATGATCTGTGCTAGTAGTAACAAAAAAAACTAATTCTTCTTCTTTCTCTTCTTTCGTTTCTTTTCTTCTGCTTCATAATCTTGTTCTTCTTCCAATTCTTCCTGAGGCTGATTTAACTCCTCATCACCATATCCTGCATCAACTTCATGCCTGAAAGCTTCTCCGTCGTTACCCACCGAATCATACTCGCTCTCATCTTGTGTCGTTGGATCCATATAACTGATCATTTCCATGGGAGGTTTGCGTTTGTTCAGCTTGGATTGCTTTTTAGCTAATAAAGCTCGCTGCTTAGTAACATCATCTTCATCTTCCACTGAAATAGCTTCCATAGAAATTCTGCGACGCTTCGGTGCACTGTGCTTTAACTCTTTCTTCTTTTTTGTGCTCATCTGCAATTTTAACAATGATAACATTCGGGAGACAAGTTCAAACCACTTACCGGCTTAATTGCCAACATCCAATCAGGAACTGAACATCCCGAGAGCTTTACTACATTTGCTATGGGTCTCAAGCGAGGAATATCATCTTCTGTGAAAAATGTTACTGCTTCTCCTTTCCTTCCAGCTCGGCCGGTTCTTCCGATACGATGAATGTAATTGACAGCTGTATTGGGCAAATCATAGTTAATGACCATTTGAACTCCTTGAAAGTCGATACCACGAGCCATCAGATCGGTACAAATCAAAACCCAAATTTCGCCACGACGAAATCGCTGCATCACTTCTTCTCTCTGTGCGGCCGAACGATTTGAATGCATGACATCAACATTGATTCCATCAAACGCCAATTCTTGGAATAGCTCTTTCGAACGATCAATTGATTGCAAAAAAAGTAATACTGGTGGCTTCAATCCTTCTTGAATCAATTGACGGATAGCTAAAAGCTTACCATCCTCACGACCAACAAAGACTAATCGTTGATTAATCGTATTAGCACCAGCATTTTCAGTACCAATTGTAAGATGTACCGGATTTTGCAAGAACTGTTCCGCCAACTCCTTAACAAATGGACCTATCGTTGCGCTAAAAAGACAACGCTGTAGCTTAATTGGAGGGGGAGAAGGTGGTACAGAAGCTTGATTCTTATTTTTTTTCTTTTTCGTTGACTCCTCTGCTGGAGGAGAACTTACAGAAGGACATTCAGCGAGAATTTCATCAACTTGATTCAAGAATGCTGATCGCACTCGTTTTTGCAACGATTTCGCTTTTTTCTTTTTGTCACCATCATCATTCTCTTCATCGTCAACTACTTCCATAATCTCGTCATCATCATCCTGCTTACCTTGAACATCCAATAACTTATCCGCTTCATCCAATACAATGATTTCTACTTTAGATAAATCAATTACTTTCGCGCGAATTATAGATACCAATCTTAATGGAGTAGCGATTAAAACATCAAATTTATTGAATAAAGTCTTTCCTTGTGTTGACAAAGCTTGATTCATAACATTTTTTTTTAAGTTGCAAACTTTAAAGCGTTTTCCTTCACCCAAACGAGTAACCTCACGAAAGACTTGATCTGCTAGTTCTTTAGTTGGGGCTAACAATAATGCACGAATGCCATGATTGGCCAATGGTTGAGTTAACTTTGACAAAGTTGGAATAACATAAGCAGCAGTTTTTCCAGAACCAGTGGGAGCACAAGCTAAAATGTCTCTATTCTCCAAGATGATTGGAATAGCTTGCATTTGGATTGGTGTTGGTTCTTTCCAATAGGAAGTTTCAATATTTTTTAAAATTATCTTTTTAATATCTTTGTGCAATGACATATCGTGGAACTCTGCGCTTGGATTTGGGATATGTTCACCTTTTACTTTAATCCGTAAACGATTACGAAATGCGTTAATTTCATCTTCACGATCAAAATTATATGTTGAATTTGCTACGTCACTACAGTTGGTGTTGGAAGAACTGATTGTGTTGTCGACGTTCTTCTTTGAAGTGGAGGTGCTGCATGAAGAACTGAATAAATCAGCAGCTAAACCATTTTGATTCGCTACCTTGCCCTTAAAGAGGTCAATAGTATCCTTGTGTTTAGAGGTGGAGAATTTGGCACCTTTAGTCAAACTTTTGAAGATATCCATGGCTGAATTTGGTTATGTAGTAATAACAAGTAAACTAAGCAAAAATCTGAAGCAAAGCAAACGCCAACAAAAAGAATGCTCGCTGGCCACTTTTTAGCGAATGGCCAGTGCAGCTAAGACATCGTAAACTATATATTTATATTGTATTCTAATCCTTAACAAGTCCAACGCATCCTCTCTTTAATCAAGTAACATGTAAAAGAAGTACCGATTAGATGTTCGCAAATTGCTGCTTTTAATTAAGCATATCAACTAAGTGTGTCAATTAAGGATGTTATAATGGTAATAACTAGCGAGAATAGCATAGCAATTATACTGTTATTGTCCTACAACGTACTTCCTCTTAATAAATATTATATAAAAAATATTACAAATTATTCGGGAAACGATCCAAATAATCTTTATAAATATCAAACAACTCTAGCTCGGAATGCATTCCTAGCAATCTCCATGCTCGAGGCCAACTTACTTGAGTTTTCTTAGTTTCACGCCAATGTTGATTAATCCATTTCTCAATGCGTTGCACATGTACAGGAAGCATTGGTCCCATTCCCAGTTGCTGATATATTGTTTCCAACGTAGCTATAGGATTCGACAACAAGTCATTCAATTGCACATGCGAAACACGTTGATCTTTGTCAAAAAGATTGTCAAGGACATTTAAAGATCTTCCAACCGATTGGCCAATCATTCGAATAAAATGAGGAGTTGGAAATAGTGTATTACTACCCATAGATTTCACCGCCAATTCCAATTGTTTTCTTATTGTCATTTTAATACTATGATGTGCCCAAATAAACTTTGCATCGGGATAAACTGAAAGGATACTCTCAATTCTTTCAACATGATCAGAACCTCGAAATATCCAAAATTCAGAGGATTGTAATTCATTATTCTTGGATTTCATTTTAGTTGATTTTGTCTTAGAGTTTGCTCCTTTATCATTAACAATCTTTTTGGTCTTCTCTTTTTCGTTTGTTTTAAGTGAAAGAGTTAAATTATGGTACAATTGTACCCATCGCTTATGAAATTGCATTTGTCTTATTTGAACATCAAGTCTTCGAGACCAATGAATGGCAGCAGGACCCGCTTGGAACTCATATGCCATGATATTGCAAGATAAAGCATTTCCGAGTATATATTCATCATCAGCGGGATCTAATTCGCTTTCAAAAGGAAATTCTACGAGAGATGCGTGATGCTGTAGCACATCTGAATGCGAAGACGTTGACGAAATAGCATTTACTGCTTCAAACTCTTGTAAAAATACTTTCTTGGCAGCTTCATGACGCTCTTCAAATGTTAAACTACGAGAATCGCCAACATCATAAAGCGTTTCCCATACTCGCGGTGTGCGACTACGTGGATCAAGTGAGATTAATTTTTGCAAGAGTGTTAATCCAGAACGAGGGAACCCAACTATGAATATTGGAGGCATAGAGCCTATCGGAGATTTAGTCGACATACCCCGATCAATGTACTCACCTTCCATTACCATATACTTTAATAATGGAGGGCTGATAGTACCAATGAAGTCTAATTGTTTGGGCGATAAATCAGTGTCATCGATTTGAACCAATGGCTGTTTGTTCTCAATTGAAGGCGTTGTCACTTTGTCGATCGGAATATCATCAATCAAATTCCATAAATTTCTCCATGCATTATCATACCGCAGTGTATTATTTTCACCATTTGATAAATTTTCATCAAGTGATACAATTTTCAAAATGTCTTCTAATTGCAATTGCATGTCGTGGCGAGAGTAATAGACCTGTAAATGATGTTGAAGTGCCAACGTGGTAGCATACAGAAATTCTTGCCCTATAGTCGTCCAAAGTCGATAAGGAGCAGGTTGCATAATACTTCCATATCTATCCACTTGTGCTACACTTGATAACTCATAGGGATAGTACAGACACCATAATAGTGAGTAGAAAACGCCTGCGATCATCATTCCGGATGATGACAAGATCCATAATGCAAAAATCATCCTCTGCAAAGACGGTTTTCTCTTTTTCATTGATTCGCATTGATGAGATATATGGGTATGTGATACTTGCTGGCATACTTCATTCCCCGTTCTGAGAACTAACTTACTTTTTGACATTTTATCGGTGGCACTTCCTTCGGGGGATTTCTTGAATGTCTTCAATGATTGCACTATGGATGAGGTAACAATCTGAAATCGTTTTACCCTCTCTTGGGAACAATGCTGAGTTGATTGTATGTTTGATTTGCTGACAAACCAACCTTGTGACTTGCAGCATAGGACAGTGTATATTGCAGTAACCATACGTTGGAATAACTGCCAGCAACACTCCGAAGATCTCTTGAGCAAATGATTGATCATCAATTGAACCATCCTCTGCAAAACAGGATAATCTAAAGTTTCGGTGGTTTTAACTTTGCTGAAAACAATGGCAATTGTTCATTGTTACAAAACATCATCATCAATGATGAGATGAATACGATTATGAGTGGCTTCCAGCAAAAGCGTGCCACTTGGCAAGGACTTTCATATGACACTTGAAGACATAGTGAAATAAGTAATAATGTGATATTGTTGTAGGTATTGTTTTTAAATTTTAGCGTTGTTATTATAATGTTGAACCAAAATACTATGCTTGAATTAAAAAATCATTCTGCAAGAAATTTCGGTTGAAGAAACACTGCAATGAGAGGGTCATGACCATGAGTAGTTTGATCAAATCTTCAACACGACGTCGTTGTAAACCTTCAACAATTCATTAACTGGTCCTGGAGGAAGCGCCGAGGTCATTCCATAAATTGCTGCGTTTCCAGACTTATTGTCAGGATTCTTCTGAACTTCCTTTACAGAAACCTCCAAGTCCTGCAAGAACTCTTGGTGATGACCCACGTGAGCGACGGTAACACACAAGTGAATGCATGGGGGGTGCTGAAGGGCATTCAAACTCCATCCTTTATGATGCATCTTATCACCAACGCTATAAACGTTAACAGCATCGGTACCACCAAAACAAACAATCATGGCATCAACATTACCCAACAAAGTAATACCGTCGATCTTCTTCACCCCCTCTGCAATTGTTTTCGTTGTTTCAATGATATCCTTTGCATGTTTAACGTAACCTTCCATTCCAAGAGTCATCATGGAAGCCCAAGTTTGAGCAATAATTCCACCAGATCGACTACCCGCAACTGTTGGAGTGGTGTACATGCCACCCGTCCAGTCAGCATAGCAAAAGTAAGCGGAGTGACGAATTGAGCGATCACGGAAGAGCAATACAGATGAACCCTTCAATGCGTAACCATATTTATGGGTATCAAGAGACATGGTTGTAACACCAGCATGTCCAAAATCAAATTCTACCGAGAAGCCAGAGTTATTTTTGACACTTAGAAAAAAATATTTTCTTACCAGGAATATTGTAACCTGCTTTCTTAGCAAATGGAAGAACGAATCCACCGAGACAGCAATCAACGTGAAGACCGATGTTGTACTTTTGGGCAAGCTTGCTCATTTCACGAATAGGATCAATAGCTCCATGTGGGTAAGTAGGAGCAGATGCATACATCATAATGGTATTTGGGCCGATAGCACGCTTCAAGGAGCGCATGTTGATTCTGAAAGTTACTGGGTCGACATCAACCTTGATCAATTTAATATTCATCATATCACATGCCTTGTCGACTGCAGCATGAGCAGTAACTGCACATACAAGCTCTGGTTCATTAATACCATGGTTTTCACGCCAGTGATCACGATGAGCTTTGATCGCTAGGATAATACTTTCAGTTCCCCCCGAGGTGGTGCAGCCACAAACCGATTCTTTACCAGCATTTACCAAATTAGATGTCATTGCAATAATTTCAGATTCATACTTCATAACACTCGGCCAAACATCTGGATGGAGAGGATTCGATAAAGAATAAAAGCTAAAGCATTTGTTCAAGAAATCCATGTGTCCATGTTGACCATGGTAAACAGAACCAGAGAGATGACCCTTTTCCCAAACAACATTCTCCTTCTCAACAGCGGTAGACATTA